>ENA-UOJP01000039-UOJP01000039.1-human-gut-metagenome-genome-assembly--contig:-C102-NODE-39-length-291421-cov-177.404608_pt1 | contig 291421 bp, 237 predicted proteins | sample MGYA00242353_ERZ723900 | MGnify/ENA metagenome assembly ERZ723900 | reverse complement strand
GTTTCAGAAGCCTGTCAGATCAATGACCTAGACCACGTCGCAGCTTGAGGAGTCGATGGCGAAGGAGTTTCAGAAGCCTGTCAGATCAATGACCTAGACCACTCACACCACCCAGAGTGGTGGACGTGGCAAGTTTCAGAAGCCTGTCAGATCAATGACCTAGACCACTGCGCGACGCTGCCGGCTGTCCGATCACCGGTTTCAGAAGCCTGTCAGATCAATGACCTAGACCACTTGGGACAAAGACCCGTCGCTTGGACAGAAGTTTCAGAAGCCTGTCAGATCAATGACCTAGACCACACCGTGCCAGACGACGATGGGGGAGAACCGGTTTCAGAAGCCTGTCAGATCAATGACCTAGACCACGCATGACGTCGTCGAGGCTTAACGCTTCGGGTTTCAGAAGCCTGTCAGATCAATGACCTAGACCACCTGATTGGCCTTTACGTCCAACACGCGGACGTTTCAGAAGCCTGTCAGATCAATGACCTAGACCACGGGCTATCTCATGTGGAAGTGCCAAGCGTGGTTTCAGAAGCCTGTCAGATCAATGACCTAGACCGCAGACGCTGGACACCGTGCACAAGCGCTTCGGTTTCAGAAGCCTGTCAGATCAATGACCTAGACCACGAAGCAGCCCGGATCAGTACGAGACGGATAGTTTCAGAAGCCTGTCAGATCAATGACCTAGACCACCAAGGACGATCCGAAACACATCCACGACGAAGTTTCAGAAGCCTGTCAGATCAATGACCTAGACCACAACGAAAAAATCGTAGCACACTACGCACTCGTTTCAGAATCCTGTCAGATCAATGACCTAGACCGCAGACGCTGGACACCGTGCACAAGCGCTTCGGTTTCAGAAGCCTGTCAGATCAATGACCTAGACCACGAAGCAGCCCGGATCAGTACGAGACGGATAGTTTCAGAAGCCTGTCAGATCAATGACCTAGACCACCAAGGACGATCCGAAACACATCCACGACGAAGTTTCAGAAGCCTGTCAGATCAATGACCTAGACCACAACGAAAAAATCGTAGCACACTACGCACTCGTTTCAGAATCCTGTCAGATCAATGACCTAGACCACTCGCGGCTGTGCCTATTTCAAGGCTCGGAATCATATTTTCGAAAGATATGGGATTGATATTCGCGTCGAAGGGAATATACATTTCCTAGACGATTGGGATGAAATGAAAGCGAAATGGGCGTTTTATTTAGGGGTGGCCGATCCGGATTACATCAAACGGGCTGATGAGAATAGGCAAACTCGCTATAGAATCGTGGAAGAAGAACTAATCCGCGTATGGTTGCAGAAAAGACACGGCAAAGAGAAACGTTTTCGCATTTACACCGGCCATCTGACCACCACACAGGAAAGGGAAAGGTTATGGCCCCTGATCGGCAAGTGGCGGCAGCCTACCGACAGTTGAGACCCTATTGCGATTCTCTTCCCGATGGCCAAGTCCAATCCCTCGATGATGGCTTTAATGCAGGAGAACCATACTACTCGCTGAGCTGGCTAATAGCAGACATCCTCGAAAATAACATCGCCGTCCCCCAAGACGTCTTGCTTGACGCCTATGCGCTGCTCGACGACGAAGACAAAGAAGAATATGCCGGTCTAATCGAAAAGAGATCCGATACGCCGTGACATGGACCTGATTCGCGACATCCTCAAAACGGTAGTGGACTCCGACATCCAAGGGATGCCCGTGCTTTCACAATGATGTCCATCCTTTCCATGCGGTTGTTTACCATGCCGGCTTGCTGTGATAGGTCCGCCTAGTCGACGTGTCTGAGATAAAAGCGGCAGATGGTGAGATAGTCCCAGCGACCATCGGTCTACTCATATGGGAGAACAACGATTTCAAACGCAATTCGTTTCGATAGCATATAGAGCTGGGCGAAATGGCTTGTTGTTTCCATTTATTGTCAATCTATCAGTCGCATCGCATGTGCGTTAGCTACACTTATCCGCATAAGTGTAGCTAACGTTATAAGCTACATTTATCTCGATAGGTGTTGCTTACGAGAGTTTTTGCGATGGATAATAATTTCAGCCATTTCGATATACATGAATCCGTAGGGGCCACAACGACTTGTGTTTCCGATTTACAAGCGTGGCTTTGCTTAAGAACGTGATTTTGTCCGGGGAACGATGCGCTTGACACATACTGGCACTACCAACGGAGGAGCACCATGAAATACGAGATTGCGATTTGCAAAAGTATGAAACGTAAGAAAGGACGCAGTCGCGCTTCGATATGTTTTTGATTGCGTAACGGCGCGACGGCATCGCTTTTGCGCATGTCGGGCGCTTCGTTGCCGCAACCGGCGTAAGATATCTGCGAATGTCAAACATAAGCGAGATATCTGAAGGAGAGAAGATGTCAACAAACGAAGCAGCATTGCCGCAGTCGACGGTCCGGGTTGCCCAGGCTGATCCGGATGGAATCCTTCTGGTGATCCACGCAGGCGCTGGCAATCGCGGCAAGAAGGACACGCCGGAACGTCGCGCCCAGGTGGAGCAGGATCTGAACAGGGCCCTTGAAGCCGGCTATGCGCTGCTGGAACAGGGCGCTCCGGCCGAAGATGCCGTCTGCGCGGCCATTCGTGTCATGGAGGATGCTCCCGAATTCAATGCTGGCCGTGGTGCCGCGTTGACGAGCGAAGGCATCGTGTCCATGGATTCCTGCCTGATGACCGGCGTTGACGGCGAAGTCGGCTCCGCATGCGGTCTGACCACGTCCAAGAACCCGATCAATGTGGCGCGCGCCATCAAGGAGAAGACCAAGCACGTCATGTTCGCCAAGCCGGGCGATAACCTGCTCAAGGAGTGGGGTATCGAACTGTGCGACAGCGAGTACTTCATCACCCCGGCCCGTCAGGAATCCCTGCGTGAGGCGCAGTCCAATGGCGACGAATGGGAGAAGCATGGCACCATCGGCGCCGTCGCACGTGACGCGTCCGGCAATATCGCAGCCGGCACCTCCACTGGCGGCATCACCAACCAGATGCCGGGCCGTGTTGGCGATTCGCCGCTGCCGGGTTGCGGCACTTACGCCAACAACGATTCCGTTGCGATCTCCTGCACCGGCATCGGTGAGGCGTTCGTCAAGGAAGTCGCCGCACACCAGGTTTCCGACCGTGTGCTGTATGCCAAGGAAGATCCGGTCGAGGCTGCGAAGGCCGCGCTGGACGGTGTGGCCCGTCACCACGGCGACGGTGGCATGATCGTCGTCCCCGCCCATGGCGACGGTGCGATGGTGTTCAACAGCGAGATGATGAACTGCGGTTGGAAGTCCCCGAAGGGCAGCTACGTGCAGAGCTGACGCCATAGGTTTGACGCCGTAAGCAAATAAACGAAACGGCTGCAAAACGCCGAGTGGGGGTTCGAATCCATTAAGGATTCGAACCCCCACTCGTTTTTTGTTGCCGATTGGCAGCGAAACGTCACAACGAAGCCGTCACTTGGTGATGGTGTTGTAGGTAGGCAGGTTGGTGTAGTCGAACGATACGTTCTTCACGTTCGTCGCGGACGCGGCGGCGACGTTGTCGTTCCACAGCGGAATCACCGGAAGATCCTTGGCCAGCACTTCCTGCGCCTTGGTGAAGTCCTCGGTTCGCTTCTTTACGTCGGTCTGGGCAAGTGCAGCGTTCAGGAGCTCGTCGAATTCCGCGCTCTTGTAATCACCATCGTTCGAACCATGACCGTCAGCGGAGCTGGAGGCATATAGCGGATTGAGATAATCTTCAGCGGACGGGTAATCCAGCATCCAGCCGGCACGGAACGCGGTTTTGATGGTGCGGTTGGTCACCTGGTTACGCACGTCGCTGAACGTGGCGTACGGCTCGCCAGCGGCGTCGATGTCGAGTGTGTTCTTGATCTGGTTGCACACGGCATCGACCCATTCCTTATGGCCGCCATCGGCATTATAGGCGATTCGGAAGTTGCCGGACCATGGCTTGATGGCATTGGCTTTCTTCCACAGTTCCTTGGCCTTGGAAGCGTTGTACTTCAGGTTGTCGCCGTTCTTCTCCAGCTTCTTCACATATTCGGGGACGAGCGGTGAAGTGAAATCGGTGGCCGGGGTCTTCGTGTTGTTGTAAACCTTCTTGACGATCTGGTCGCGGTTGATGGCCATGGAAATGGCCTGACGACGCAATTGGCCTTCCTCGTCGTTGCCGAAATGCTCAAGACGTTCCGGAATGACGAAGGACTGGAATGAGGATCCTGCCTGGCTGTAGGCGATCACGCCGGAATCCTGACGGAAGGTCTTCACCGCGGACTGTGGAATCTGATCCATCACGTCGAGGTTGCCGGACAGCACGTCGGAGTAAGCGGAATCCTCATTCGTATAGACGCGGTATTCGATGCCTTTGTTGGATACCTTGCGGCTGCCCTTATAATCCTTGTTTGGTACGATGATGATGTTCTTGTCATGCGACCAGGACTTGAACTTGTACGGACCATTGCCAATCGGAGCCTGACCGAACTTCTTGATGTCCTTAAATGCCACGCTTGGCAGCGGGAACATGGATTGGTGCGCGAGCTTGGTCGGGAATACGGAATCAGGCTTGTTCAGCTCGACGACCAGCGTGTAGTCGTCCGGGGTGGAAAGACCGGAAAGTGTGGCCTTCGGATCGACGTTCGGATCCTGCAGCTCGTCATAGCCCTTGATGGTGGAGAATCGGCTTGCGGTCTTCTGCGCGTTCTTCACATTGGCGGCGAAACTCCAGGTGTCGGCGAAGGAATGGGCGGTTACTGCCTCGCCGTTGGTGAACTTCCAGCCTTCCTTCAACTTGATCGTGTACTTGGTGGCATCCTCGTTCGGGGTGATACTCTCGGCGACTTCGAGATGTTGCTTGCCTTTTGCATCGAAGCTCACCAGACCTTCGAACAGGTAGCGGATGACCTTGCCGCCGCCCATTTCGTTGGTGTCGCTCGGAATCAGACCGTTCTGCGGCTCGCTGTTGTTCACGGAAATCAGCGAGGTGTCGCTGGAATTGCTGGTGGCGGCGTTGTCATCGGATGACGAGCCGCATGCGGCGACCGACATCAGCATGGTTCCCGCCGCGGCCATGGCGACCAGGCGGTGGAGCATGTTTCTCTTCATTGTTTTCTCCTCTGATGTTGACATTCCGTCGCTTATGACGGCGGAAAGACAATAGACGTGATTATAGGAGTTTTGTTAACCGAGCTCACTGCTCTGTCTCAATGTGAGATGGAACGTTTCCATACAAAAGGGCTAAGAGGGTAATGCAGGGAGGGAAGAGGGGCGGGATGCCGCTGAGAACATCAGTCGAAGCGGACGCCCTCGGGCTTGCTGGGCAGCGAGTACAGGAATGCTTGGATGATCAGCGAGATGCCGGCCATGCCGAGGCTGACATAGAACAGCGTGAGCAGCATTCCCGGGAAGCTGTTCGGGTCATGAAAGTCGAGTTTCGGTGGCTCGTGGGGGATGACCATGATCATGCCGATTTCGATGATGACCAGGCCGAACGCAATGACGACCAGCATCGCAAGGGCCAGAATGGTGCCGACGTGCCCAAGCAGAAACCACCAGCCGGTGCGGTTGGCATCATGCAGCCTTCTGAAGGAGATGGCCATGATCGGTACCATGGTGGCCAGCATCCACAGTATTCCGGACACCGTTCCGGCAGCCGGAATAAGGAATATCAGCACGCTGACCGGAATGAAGAACAGCATGGCGAGCCAGAACTCGCGTCTGCTGGAACGCCCCCGAAACTCCATGTAGCCGATGAAAAAACGTTTGACGGCATCAATGAAACCGCAGTGGTAGTCGGGCGTCCATGTGCCGTTGCCGCTGTAGGGGAATCGCATATTCGTAAAGCCTTCTTCTCAATGAAACGCATACGCTGGATTCGCGTCGCGCGTCCACCGACGGTGGTGTGCGGCCATCGTAACATGCTGCTATTCGCCCATAGCGCAACCGTTGCAATCGCAATGATTCGGCGGATTTTCCCGCAATATGGCGTGTGTGGCCGCCCATAGCGTCGGTCACACACGAAAGATGGAAAACTTTAAAGCAAACCGTCCGCCTGCAACGCGTCATGCATACGGTTGAGGCAATCCACCAGCAGCGGATACGGCATCGCCATGTTCACGCGCACGCAGCCGGCTCCCGCGCGGCCGCACGAACGGCCGTCGGTCAGCGCCACCTTCGCCTTCTCAAGGAAATACGCGGCCGGATCGTCAATGCCAAGCGGGCCGAAATCCAGCCATGCGATATACGTGCCGCGCGGGCGAATATAGCCAACGCCCGAGAACCGCGTGCACATCTGCTTGTCGAACAACCCAAGATTGCGTCGCACGTAGGAAAGCGCGTCCTGGAACCACGGATCGCCCTCGTTGTAGGCGGTGGTGGTGGCGATCGCACCGATCGTGGCGGTCTGATGCTCGCTCCACTCCGCACGTTCCGCCCACATCTCACGGTCCGCCGGATTCGTCAGCAGCACCTGCGCGCACTTCGTACCCGGAATGTTGAACGACTTCGACGCGCTGGTAGCGGTCATAGACTGCCGCGCGGCCGCCTCGCTGATGGTCGGATACGGAATATGACGCCCCTCGAACACGAACGGCGCGTGAATCTCATCATTGAAAATACGCACGTCGTACCGTTCCGCCAGCTCGCACAGCCGCTGCTCCTCGGCCAACGTAAGCACCTTGCCGATCGGATTGTGCGGATTGCACAGCACGAACGCATGGCAGCCAGCCGCGAACGCGCGTTCGATGGCGTCGAAATCGAACAGCCATTCGCGCTCGCCGGTCGTTTCGTCGGTTCCCTGAAGCATTTCGATTTCGATCACGTCGACGTCGTACAGCTTCGGCACGCTCAGGAACGGCATGTACGCGGGCGTCGGCACGACCACGGCATTGCTGGCGCCGACCAGCTCGCGCAGGAAGATCTCGTACGCTTCCAACACGTCCGGCACCACGCGGATGATGTCCGGATCCACGTCCCAGCCGTAGTGGCTTTTCTGCCAGCCGGCGCACGCCTCGGCCACGCGGCGCTTCCACGGTTCGGGAATGTAACCGAGTTTGCAATGGTCGCAGGCACTGTCGATGGCCTGCTGGATGCACGGCGCCAGGCCGTAGTCCATTTCCGCGATGAACGCGCCGATACAGCCGGGGTAGCGGGTCCACTTGTCGGAACCGACTTCGGCCAGATCTGCGGCGGTGGTGCGATCGATGGCATCGGCATCAAAGCCGGAAAAAATACGATTCTGCTTTTCCATGCGTTCCAGCATAGCCGCCGCCCGGTTACGCGTGTTGCGATGCCGTAACGTACATAACCGCTGCCATATGATTGCATTATGCGATTGCTGTCATGCGGTTGCCGTTAGAACCGTTGGAAACGCATGACAGCGCTGCGGAAGAACGGATTTCAGCTTTCCAGGAACGCTGGAATCGCGGCCGCCGCCGCATAGCCGGCGCGGTACATGCGTTCCAGACCTTCGAACGATTTGCTCAGCGTGTTCAAGCCGTACATGCTTTCCGGCGCGAGGATGAGCACACGGCCATCCTTCTCGTATTCCTTGGCCAACGCCACCTCGTCGTTGTACGTCTGATAGCGGTTCATCAGCTTTTCCGCGGCCTCCGGGTGCGTGCGCTTCAGAATCGTGGCCGGGCCGATGTCCTTCTTCTGCTCGCGTACGGTGTCTTTCGGACGGGTGAGGATCACCACGATGCGGTCATAGCCGTCATCGATGGCCTTCTGCACCGGAATCGGATCAGCGATGCCGCCGTCGTAATACGGGACGCCGTCGATCACATACGGTTCGCACGCCACCGGCACCGCCGACGACGCCTTCATGATGTCGTAATTGTCGTAGCCCACATCCGACTTGTCGAAATACTTCGTGGAACCATCGTCCGCATTGCAGGCCACCACGGTGAATTCGGTCGGATTCGCCGCAAACGCCTCGTAATCCACCGGATTCTCGCCATCGTGGTTGCTCAGCGTGCTGTACACATAATCGAGGTTCGCGTAATTGTGGTTCTTCACATAGCTGTCGAAGCTCGCGTATTCCTTACGGAACGCGTACTGCGTGTAGAACGTGTGGTTTCGCCCGTGCTGTCCGGAAATGTAGGAAACCATATTGGCGCTGCCGGCGGAAACACCATAGCAATGGTCGACATGTATGCCGTCCTCCAGCATGCGGTCCATCACACCCGCGCCGTAAATCGCGCGGAAACCGCCGCCGACGTCGATCATCGCTGTCCTGTTGGCCATATGCGCCCGTCCTTTCGCAAGTCCGTCCCTTTTGCCGGGTTTCATTCGACTTTACGCGGTCTGTCGGGACATTCGCGCTCAGCGATCAAGCAGCGACTGCGCCAACTGCGCGATTCGTGCGGAAGTGTCGGAATTGGCCAGCTCGATGCCGCCTTCCGCGTCTTCCGGAGCGAGCTTGCCCAACGATTCGAGCACCACGCCAAGGTGACGCACGGTACCTTCATTGCCGTCGATGATCGCCGCCGTATCAGGCAGCAGTTCGCGGAAATAATCGCGGTAGAACACGAAATGCGTGCAGCCGAGCACAACGGAGTCGATCGTGGACAGATCGTATTGGTCGAAATACTGGTGCAGCGTACGCATCACCACGTCGTGATCGTCGAGCTGGCCGTGCTCCACGATCTCCACCAAGCCGGGGCAAGGCTCCGGGAAAATCGTATGGTCGGCTTTGAAACGATCCATCAGCACCGCGAACTTGCGTTCCCGCAACGTCAGGGGAGTGGCGGCGACGATGACACGCTGACGATTGCCATGACCGCGGTCGCATGCCACCTTCAGCGCAGGTTCCATGCCGATAATCGGAATGTCGTATCTGTCGCGCAATTCGTTGGCCGCGGCAGAAGTGGCGGTATTACAGGCGATGACGACCGCCTTCACACCCTGCTCCACGAAGCGTTTCACAATGGCGTCGGATAGCTCACGCACCTGTTCGGGCGATTTCGTGCCGTACGGCGCGTTCGCGGAATCGCCAAAATACAGCACGCGCTCGTTCGGCATATCGCGGCGGATCTCACGTGCCACGGAGATTCCTCCCAAGCCGGAATCGAAAACGCCGATCGGTGCCGTTGAAGCCATACGTCCTCCCTTGCTCCGCCTGTTCCGTGCGCGGAAATGCCATGCGCGCATCGAGCCAAACACTTCAATAGCCTACCGCGTGTAGAGTGAATCGGTATGAGCATTCCGAGCATTGTTTACAAAGCGCACGCCACGGGCAACGATTTCGTGGTGTATCTCGACGAAGACGGTACGCACGAGCCGACCGCCGATGAAGTGCGATTCCTGTGCGACCGCCATTTCGGCATCGGCGGCGACGGTCTGATCCGTCTGGCGCATCCGCAGGCGGTGTCCGATGTGAACGAAAGGCAGATCGCCGATTGCGCGGCGGGCGATGCGGACTGGTTCATGGACTACCGCAACGCGGACGGCTCGCTGGCCGAGATGTGCGGCAACGGCACACGTGCGATCACCTTGTTCGCGCAGCGGCAGGGCATCGCCGACCAGCCGGGCGGCAAGCCATTCCATCTCGGCACCCGCGCCGGCGTGAAGATCCTGACTTCGCTCGGCGATGTGCCGGGCCTTGGCAAGGACGTGTTCCAAGTGGAGATGGGCGCATGGAAGCGTGGCGACGTCGACGGTTACGAAGTGACCATTCCGGGCACGTCCGGTTCCGCACGTGGCACGTTCGTGGACATGGGCAATCCGCACGTCGTGGCCGTACTTGAAGACGCGTTCGCCAGCCTGCCGAACGTCGAAGACCTTGATCTGGTCACCAAGCCGGTCGTCGCGCCCGAGATTCCGTCGGACCAGAACGTGGAGTTCGTGCGCATCGACGAGCAAAGCGAAGGCGACGATGCGGGCGAGGCCACCATGCGCGTCAACGAACGCGGTTGCGGCGAAACCCTGTCGTGCGGCACGGGCCTATGCGCCACCGCCATCACGTTGCGTGCCAAAACCGGCATCGACCATTGGACCATCACCGTACGTGGCGGCACCTTGCGCGTCGACGTGACCGACGAAGACGTGAAGCTTACCGGCAGCGCCACCATCGTAGGCAAAATCGAACTGCTGTAACCGCTGCGGCAGCAAACGAAAAGCGGATAGGCAAAAGGCCGGCCCCGCAGGGTCGGCCTTCATCGTAAAAGGCTCGATGCAAACCGTATCAGGCGAACAGCATCGGGCCGTCCTTGACGAGAATGACCACGATCAGCGCCACAATCCACACCACATCGACCATCAGATCGAAATTCAGCCGGTAATACTTGCGCAATCCAGCATGGCCGGACGGCATGTCCTGCACGGCCACCGTGGCATGCGACAACGCCATGAACTGCACGGTGGTGGAGAACATCAGCACCAGGCACCACGGGCACATCGCGTTGATGACGAACAGCGACTGCGTGGTCAGCCAATACGAATACGCCAACGCGGCAAGGCCTCCAAGCCATGTGCACAGCGCGAACCAACGCGGCACGGCCACCTTGGCCAGTCCGATCACCGCGATCGTCACGAACACCGATTCGGCGGCAATGCCGAAGAACGCGTTCGGAAAGCTCAATCCGGCGAACTTCACGATCTCCGCCTGCCAGGATTCGGCCACCGTGGAACAGGACAGCACGGCGTTCACATCGCAGTTGAGCTTCTGCCCGGGATTGCGTGCCATTTTCAGCGTGTCCGCCGACAGAATGAACGATACGAGCAATGCCACCGCCGAAGCGAGCAGCATGATCAGATACGTCCACGTTGCGCCGTGACGCCACCCGCGCGGCTTCGTGTAGTCGTCGTCCATGGCGACGGCTGTGCCGACGCTCGTTTCGTCATCGGCTGCGTCCACAGCGGCCTGGCCTTCAAAATCGCTCATCGTCAATCCTTGGAAAATCAAAATACAAACGTTGTCATGTCTCAGTCTACGCGAAAAACCGCGGATTCGAGCTTACGATAGTCATATGAGTCACGTGAGTTACGCGGAACCACCCGCACAAGGTTGGGATATTCATTGCCATACCGTCTTTTCCGACGGTACGGAGACGCCGCGCACGCTGGTGGAGCAGGCAAGGAAGCTTGGCTTGCATGGTGTGGCGATTGCCGACCATGACACCACCGCCGGCTGGGGCGAGGCGACGGAAGCCTCGGAGGAAATCGGTTTGCCGTTGCTGCTGGGCACGGAAATCACCGCCGTCGACGAAGATGTGTCCGTGCACATGCTCGCCTTCCAATACGATCCGTCCAACGAGCATATTTCCAGCATGTTCGCCAACACGCGTGCGGCGCGATTGCGGCGTACGAAACGCATGGTTGAGCGGCTGTCGCAGGATTTTCCGATTACGTGGGACGATGTGCTCGCCCAAGTGAAGGAAGGGGAGCGCACCACAATCGGCCGTCCGCACATCGCCGACGCGCTGGTCGCGGCGGGCGTATACGAGACGCGTTCCGACGCGTTCGCCGACGCGGTGAGCGCCAAATCCAAGTATTACATTCCCACGCCGTCGCCGTCGACGCACGAGGTCATCGCCGCCGTCAAGGGGGCGGGCGGTGTGGTGGTCGCCGCGCATGCGGGCGATCCGCAACGCAACCGCCGGCTGCTGTCCGACGAGCAGCTTGACGCGATGATCGCCGACGGCTTGGACGGCTTGGAAATATGGCATCGCGGCAATCCTCCGGAACAGCGCGAACGATTGCTGACGATTGCCGCACGGCACGATCTGCTGGTGACCGGCGGCTCGGACTGGCATGGCAAAGGCAAGCCGAACGGTCTGGGCGAGAACCTTACCGACGACGACACCGTACGCGAAATCCTGCATCGGGGTGTGGATTTGATCGGTCGCGTCGGCAGCTCACATGCCGCATGAAATCCGGATATGGAATTTCCAAGCGTGAACCGGATACATGAATCGAATATGAAAAAGGCGCCGAACCTGATATGGTCCGACGTCTTTTTCATTTGGAACGTGTCCAACGCGTTTGCAGGTGACGATCAGAGATTGCCGAAGCCGACGGCGTGCTTGGTTTCGGAACCGATGATGGCATAGCCGAGAGAACCGGCCGGCACCACGATGCGACGGCCCTTGTCGTCGGTCAGGTTGATGGTCTTGCCATTCTCCACGGCCTCGGCGATGACGTTGTTCACCTCGTCGGCGCTCTGCTCGGTGCTGAAGGTGACGGTGCGTGCCACGTTCTGAATGCCCAGTTCGATATCCATGATGCTCCTTGTAAGGGTGTTCGTGTGCAAAGTCGTTTGCAATGTATGCGCTTATTCTACGCGCGGTTTCTCATCGGTGGCGTCCTCGGCCTGCAGCCGGTCGACCTCCGCTTTGGCCTTCTGCATAGTGGCCTCATCGCGTTCGAGCAGCGGAATGAGCATGGTCGCCGCTTCGCTATGGGCTTGAGGAATTTCCTCCTCGTTCGTGTCGTCGCTGCCATCGGCGGTCTGCAACGTGCTGATCACAATGGTCGAACTGGACGGCAACGACTCGTGACGCTCCCTCGCGGACTGCTCCGGAACGAACGTGCTGACGGGGGATTCCTCACGTTCGCTCGTATCGTCCGAATCGGCACTGCCGGAAACCGTGCCGGCGGAGGCGATATGTTCGGCGGCAGTCACATCGAACGCTTCCGTGGCGTCATCGACGATCTGCTTCGTCTTACGGACGGGCTGGGAGCCGGTGACGTCGAAATCGCCGGTCCTGTCATCATCCATATCGGTCGCGTCGATATGACGTTCGCCGGTTGCGTCGGCATCGTTATTCTGCTGCGCCGCCGCCTGCCTGCGACGTTCCGATTCGTCCAGCAACGTGCCCACGGTGATGGTGCTCGGCGGACGGTTGCCGGCCTTCTGCTCGTCCTGACGCGTCTCGCTCGGCCTATGGTTTTTCGCGGTGAGCATACCCAACTGGTGAGCCAAACGCTCCACCTGCGCCTTGAACTGCATGATCTTGACGCTATCGGCCTGATTCAACGCGCTGATGAAATCGCCCACCTGTTCCATCTGCAGCCACAGGTTGGCACGCAGCATGATCAGATCATCCAGACGATTGCCCAGCATGCGTCCATACGCGCTGAGCAGCGCATTACGGTGGTTCTCGTCAAGCTTGGAGAAAATCCACGCCAAATCACGCGCCGGATCATTGACCTGCATATCCTGCCAGTTCGTGATGGCGGTGATCGACGAGCCCGAGAACAGCACATCGCCGTCGGACAGGCCACCATGCACCGGACAAGTGGCGAACGACCACAGGCCGTCCGTTTCAAGAACGTCGGACCAGCTCGTCGTGATCTCCTGCGGCACATGGCCAGCCTGACGCAAACGCTTGATCCATGCGGTCAGCTGCGCGCGAATCTGCCCCGTGGAGAACACCGGATAGCCGGCCTCCTGCAGAAAATCCGGACGAAGACGGTGTATCGCGCCCAACGCGGTGCCCACGCTGGCACAGTCGTCCAACGTCAGCAGCGTCAGCGGACGCGCCTGACCATCATGATGCGTGGCGATCATCACGGAAACGTCTCCTGTGACGGACCTCTCCTGTTCGCCGTTGGAGAACGCCAGAACGCGATCGACGTCGAACCCCAATCCGCCCAACTCGCGGTTGCCCATCAACGTCTGCGCGGCACGCACGCGACCAGCGAGACGCTTGCGTCCCTTCGGTGTGTTCGAAGCGAACGTGTCATACAACTTGCCCGCGGCGTCCTGCACCACGGCATGATCAATGCCATACCCCTTGTCGGTGGCGTTGACCTGCTCGCTGTCACGCGTGCCAGCGATGGTGGCGTTCGGCATCGCCGCGCTCGCCAAGGCGGCCATCATAAATCTGCTTCGTTCGGTCACAATTCCAACCTTAATACACACTGAAGGCTAATAAGGGCGCGACTTGCCACGAATTCACGGTTAATCGCGCCGATGGCGTCCGTCTCGTCACGCAATCTGCCACAATGGAGCATATGGATGCAACAGCGGAAGCGATTCTCGACGGACTGGACGATGCGCAGCGCATGGCGGCGACCGCCGTGCGCGGACCCGTCCGTATCATCGCCGGCGCAGGTGCCGGCAAAACGCGGACCGTCACCCGAAGAATCGCCTACGCATGCGCCACCAAGGCATGGGATCCGCGCGCCACGCTCGCCGTGACCTTCTCCGTCAAAGCGGCCGCGGAAATGCGCAACAGACTATCCCAACTCGACGTCGCATCCGACGTCAAAGCCGCCACCTTCCACTCCGCGGCACTACACCAACTCCGTCGGATCTGGCCAGACGTATGCGAAGGGCCCATGCCGTTCATCTCACGCAATCCGCGCGAAATCGTGGAACATTCCCTACGCCGAGTCACCACCCAGCAGGTGGACGACGACACCGTGCGCAACCTGCAAGCCGAAATCAACTGGTGCAAAATCTCGCTCATCGCGCCGGAAGACTATGAACGCGTCTGCGCGGCCATCCACCACCAGCCGCCGGCAGGACTGGAACCAAGCCAATTCGTGGACGTCTACAAAGCCTACGAAACCGAAAAAACCAATCGCAACGAAATCGACTTCGACGACATCCTGCTCATCACCTGCCACCTCATCGAAAGCGACGAAGACGTGGCGGCCAGCATCCGCTCCGGCATCACATGGCTCACCGTCGACGAATACCAAGATGTCTCGCCCCTGCAGCATCGGCTGCTCACCCGATGGCTCGGTGACAACCGCAACATCTGCGTGGTAGGCGACCCGGCACAGACCATCTACTCGTTCGCCGGAGCCAGCAGCTACAACCTGCTCAACTTCGCCTCCGAATTCGGCCCCCTCACCGCCGACGTCAGACTCAACAACGACTACCGTTCCACCCCGCAGATCGTCAACTACGCCAACCGCGTGCTCGAAGCCTCACCGCAACGCGCCGACTATCTCAAACTCAACTCCAAGCGAGACCCAGGCCGCCGAGTCTCGCAAACCATCTACAACAGCGATCTCGAAGAAGCCCGGGGCGTGGCTGCACGCATCCGCAGACTCGTGGACGAGGGAGCATCTCCGGGCGACTGCGCCATCCTCACCCGAGTCAACGCGCAGCAGAAAATCCTCTGCCGGGCACTGGGCGAACAACACCTGCGCTACCGCGTCAAACGAGACAGCGGATGGCAGAACTCCGCGCTCGCGGATGACGCTCAGACCCGCTTGGCCATGTTGGAAGCACTTGGCGCAGGCGGCGACGTTAAAGGCGTGACCATCTCCACCATCCATGCCTCCAAGGGCCTGGAATTCAAACACGTGTTCCTGATCGGATGCTCCGAAGGGCTGATTCCATACGGTTCACCGCCCGAAGGCGACCTTCTGGAAGAGGAACGGCGATTGATGTACGTGGCGGTCACGCGTGCCGAAGACACGCTCGACGTGTCCTATGCGCGCGCCCGCGAAGACGATGGGTCCGATCGCGGGCGCAGGAAATCACGCTTCTTCCGGTGACTGCGGGTCGCCGGAAGCGTTCGTATCGCCGGCGTCATCTGTGCCGTCGGCGTCGTTCGTGCCATCGGCGTCATCGCCCTTGTGCTCTTCCTCGTCGAGCAGCTTGGACAGTTCGGCATCCCAATCGATGCTGTCCGGAATATCCTGTTGCGCCGTGGTCTGTTCCGTGCCGGTAGTGGCGGATGCGGCGCCGTTCTCTTCGTTGGAGCTATCCTCGGACTGTTCGTCCGGCAGTTGCGGCAGCAGATCCGGATGCGACCATTTCGCGTCGCGCGCCTCGGGGCCTTCCTGCGTGCCGATGCTTTCCCACAGCGCGGCCGCCTCACGCATGCGCTTGGGGCGCAATTGCATGCCCATCAGGCTTTCGAACGTGCGTTCCGCAGGGCCTCCGATGGCGCGTTCGCGGCGCAACATCTCACGAAGCTGTTCGATATGCGGAATATGCGCCATGCCCGCACGCCACACGACGGCATCCACCCAGCCCTCCACCAAGGCAAGCAGATTCTCCAACGCCTTCATGGCCTGCTTCTGCTCCGGAGTGTCCGGGAACGCCACCTTGGTGATGTTCACCGCGCTGGCCATGGAATCTGGATCGATGGACTCCGCCTCACGGATCTGCTCCTCCATGGCATCCATGTCGATGGTGATGCCACGCGCGTATTTGCCCAGCAGCGCCTCGAAGCGGGGCATCAGCCACGGCACGGAGGCGAACAGCCTGGCATGCGCAAGCTCCTGCAGCGCAAGATAGCCCATCACTTCGTTCACGTCGATGTCCAGCGACTTCGCGTATTCGGTCACGTTCTGCACGATCAGTCCGCCGGCGGGATTCTTCAGCAGCGCGATGCCCTGATCGAAGCTGCCGCGCACCTCATGGGACAGGTCGCCGGCGGCACGCCCCAACTGCATGGCGAACGACGTGTTGCCGACGAATCGCATCAGCTTCGCCGGATTCTTCATCTCGTCCGGAATCGGAATTTCGATGGGGCCTGCGAAAACCCCGGAAATCTCGGTCTGTATTTCGCCGTCGCCGAAACGCTGCGACAGAATCGAAGCCAGAGCGTCGTTCATCGATTCGGCCACGGGGGAGGCGAACTGCGCCCACGCGTCGATTGTGTCCTCCACCCAGCCGGCGCGGGTGAGCAGCTGCGTCTCGCCTTGCGCCGGGTTGAACTCGCAAGCGGTATCAAGCCACAGGTTCGCCTCGCTGATGGCACGTCTTGCGATTTCGCCGGTTTCGGCGTTCACGCTGCTGTCCGATCCGGCACCATTCGCCTGCTGCAACGCGAGCGATTTCGCCAGTTTGATGTTGATCGGCCCCTGTTCCACGGCCTGCTGCATATCTCCCATGGTGTTGAGTCCGCCGGCGGTGAACGCCTGCATCATGGACTTGACCTCTTCGGGCTTGGGCAGCGTGCTCGGATCCTGACTCATCAGCTGGTCGCGTACGGCTTCCGGCATGTTGGAAAGCTGGTTCCATGCCATCTCGCCCTGAATCGGTCCGAAGCAATCGATAAGCCACTGGCGGATCGCATTCTCATCCATACCGTTTCCTGCCTTTGTTCCACGCGATTGTTAAGTTCGTTGCCTTCCATAGTATGGGAGGCATGGCCGATATGCAGGAAACACAGCGAGTTCACGCCAAAAGCACACGTAACGGGTCGTCTCAAGGCCTTCTGCCACGTATCAGACGACGTTGGCGTCAGGTCGGACGGTGGTTCGATGTTCGCCCTTGGCGATATCTCGCCGGACCGATCGTGGCCGTGCTCTGCGTGCTGGTGCTTATTGCGCCCAGCGCGTACGTGGTGCAGGAGCCGGGACCGACCCAGGACGTGCTCGGAAAAGTCGAAGGCAAGCAGGTCATCGACGTGTCCGGCGTGAAGACGCATAAGGACTCCGGCAAACTACTGCTCGTCACCGTCAACGCCTCAGGCGTTCCCGGATATCCTGTGACCAACGCGCAGGCGTTGCTGGCATGGGCCAATCCGAAGGCCACGGTGATTCCGCAGGAGGCCGTGTTCCCCGTCGGACAAAGCGCCAAGGACTATGCGAAGGAAAGCAACAAGGAGATGTCCTCATCGCAGAGCGCCGCGGCCACGGCCGCGAAGCGGTTCCTCAAGGCGCACGGTTATGACGTGTCCGGTATGAAGGTGTCCATGCACGTCGACGACATCGGCGGCCCGTCCGCGGGCATGATGTACACGCTCGGTCTGATCGACAAGGTGACCGGAGAGCAGCTTTCCGGCGGGAAGACCATCGCGGGTACCGGCACGATGAACGCCAAAGGCAAGGTTGGCGCGATCGGCGGCATCCGGTTGAAGATGATCGGCGCGAAGCGTGACGGGGCCACGTGGTTCCTTGCCCCGGAATCCAACTGCTCCGACGTGGTCGGGCACGTGCCACAGGGCCTCCACGTGGTGAAGGTGGGCACGTTGGACGAGGCGTACGACGCGCTGGTCGCCATCCGCGATGGTAAAGGCGGTTCACTGCCGCAATGCACCGTCAAGCAATGAGCGTGCGGCGGAAGGAGATAGGCGTGATACAGGCGGAAATCGCCGTTTCATCTCGAAAAGTGGGCGATTCCGGCGTTCGTAACGTATATGTTCGAGCAGTGTTGGTATATTGACGAACGTGAATCAAACGGCATCTGATAACGCTGAAGAATTCGGTTTCCACGCCGGCGACCTGGTACAGGAATGGCTGTGGGACGATGATGTGGATGACTCGATCCGCGCCAAGATCGAGGAACTGACCGGTGAGGAGCTGGTCGACGAGGATTATGACTCCGCAGTCGATGGTGTGATCATCTGGTGGCGTGATGGCGATGACGAGGACGAACTGGCCGACACCATTGTCGACGCCTATGCGGTTCTCGGCGATGACGGCCCGCTGTGGGTGCTCACCCCGAAGCCGGGACGTCCGGGTGCCGCAAGCTCCAGCACCGTGCAGTCCGCGGCCAAGACCGCCGGCATGAACGCCGCCACTCCGCTGACCGTCAGCTCCGATTGGAACGGTATTCACCTGCGCGCGTTCGGCAAGGGCAAGTAAACCAAGACTTTTCGCGATTTTCTCGCGTATACGAAAATCCCCCGGGCCCATTGGGTTTGGGGGATTTCGCTATTACGTGGACTTTCCGGCAAAACACAAACAAAACGTGGGTGGAATGTGGGCAAAACACGGGTGCGCGCGTTGATATTACGCGGGATGATATGCGATTCCTTGATTTTTCACGGCGTTGCGAAAAGTGGGCGATGAGGGACTCGAACCCCCGACATCCACCGTGTAAAGGTGGCGCTCTAACCAACTGAGCTAATCGCCCGCAACGAACTACTGTACCGTATCCGCGCGATGAGCCGCACTCGTGTGTCGGCATGGCGGATATGATGCCGCTTGATCGGTACGAAACCGCCGTGTGAGCCATGAGTCGCACGTGTCGATTCACTGAATTTTCATCTTTTACGGCGTCTGCGTCGAATCAATCACGTAAAGTAGTGACGTTAATACGTGTAGCAGGAGGTCGAACGCCAATGGCACAGGAACCTGAAACCGAGAAGAACGCATCGGGAATCGCTCATGCCGCGAAGCGAAAGTGGGGCTACGATGCGGAACAGGTGGATGCTTTCCTTGAACGTGCGCACATGCTGTATGAAGGTGAGGGCGCGCAACTCACCCAGCATGATATTCAGAACGTCTCCTTCGAACTGGTCAAGGGCGGCTATGTGATCGCCCAAGTGGATGCCGCGCTTGCCCGTCTGGAACGTGCCGTGGTCGACAAGCAGACCACGTGGGAAATCTCCCAGCATGGCCGTGTGGCATGGAAGGCGCAGACCGAGGACCTGTTCAAGAAGCTCGACGCGCATGCCGAACGCGAGCATGGCCAACGGTTCAAGCCGGGCGAGGGCAAAAATCCGAGCTACGACCGCAAGCAGGTCGACAGCGTGATCGACAAGTGCCTGACGAAAGCCGCCGGCGAGCTGGGTGTCGAGGAAGTCAGTGAAGCGGACGCCAAGGCGATCGCCGACACGAATTCCCAGACCTTGAGCAACGTGATCTTCACTCAGCGCAAAGGCAAGAGGGGATACGACGAACGTCAGGTGGATTACTATCTGGCCGCCTGCGCGCAGTTGCTGACCCGACTCGAATCGTATGCGCGCGTCGCGGATTTCGTCGGCGAACCCTCCGAAGAGGCGATGGCCGCGGCCGCACCGTCCGTTGCCCCGGCTTCCAGTGATTCCGCAGCTGGCGAAACCCAGATGATCGCACCGCTGTTCGCAGCTCCTTCCGCCACGGTTCCGGCTGCTCCGGTTCCTCCTACTGTGCCAACCGTCACGCCGAGCGAAGAGGATTCCTTCGATGCGCTGAACAAGGCCGAGCATGAGATCTTCACGTCCGCGGTCACCTCCCCGGTGAGCGTGCCTGCCACGCCGACGAACACTCCGCCTGCGGTTCCGGTGGTTCCTCCGGTGTTCCAGCCGCAGACCGATTCCGCTTCTTCCGCGCCGAGCGCCGTTGAAGAGACCCAGGCGTTCGATCCGCTTGCCGATGATGCGATGGAAGATGCCGCGCCAAAGGCTCCGGCTCCGACCGCGACCGATTCGCAGGCTCCAGCCGCTCCGGCATTCCCGCCGGCTCCGGTTGAACCCGAGCCGCAGCAGGATCCGTCTTTGGCCGCGTTGGCGCATCTGGCCCACACCATCAATGAGACGAACCAGACGGAAAACACGTTCACGCCGCAGGTTCCGAGCCTGTCCGCGTCCGACTTGCCTCAGGTCACCACCGGTTCGACGAGCCTGAGCTCCCTCGCAGCCTCGGTGCCGCCATCCTTCACGCCTGAACCGGCCGCTCCGGTTCCGGATTCGAACCCAATTGTCACTCCGGCTCCGGTTGTTGAACAGGCTCCGGCCGAGCCGGCCGCTCCGGCTGAACCTGCCGTAGAACCGGCAGTTGCCCCGGCAACTGAACCGTCCGCCGAATCCGATGCGGACAAGCAGCAGGAGGACAAAAAGCCGGAACCAAGCCCGGCTTTCAGGTCGATTTTCCCGGCGTCGGGCAACGACGACAATCTCGATATTCCGGATCTGTCGTTCCCGTCCTTCGAGTGAACCAACGGTAATAAACAGGCTGGCGGAATCGTCAGCCTGTTCTCGCGTTTACACAATCCCAACTACACAGCCTCGACTACACAGTCCCAACTTACATAGTCCAAACCAATGCCGGAACATCGGCATATCATACGGAGAGCAGCGCATAACCCATGCAACCATCAACCGTAGTAATTCTGGGCTCCACCGGATCCATCGGCACCCAAGGCCTTGACGTCATCTCACGTCATCTCGACCGCTTCACCGTGACGGGTCTCGCCGCGGGCGGAGCACATGTCGAACTGCTTGCGCAGCAGGCGGCGAAATTCCACGTGCCAACCGTCGCGATCTTCTACAAGGAAGCCGTCCCCGCGCTACGTGAGGCGTTGGAACAGGCCGGCGCAGGCAACGTCAACATCACAGCCGGCCCTGACGCGGTGATCGCCATGGCAGGCTCCGGCGCCGACGTGGTGCTTAACGGCATCACCGGCTCCATCGGCCTCGAACCGTCCATCGCGGCACTGCAGGCAGGCTCCCAGCTGGCATTGGCCAACAAGGAATCCGTGGTGGCCGGCGGACACCTGCTGTTTAGCGCGCAGGTACGCGACAAGCAGATCAATCCGGTCGATTCCGAACATTCCGCCATCTGGCAGTCGTTGCGTTCCGGCACGCACGGCGAAGTGTCCAAGCTCGTCGTCACCGCGTCCGGCGGTCCGTTCCGCGGCTGGAAGCGCGACCAAATGACCGACATCACGCCGGAACAGGCCTTGAACCACCCCACATGGAACATGGGGCCGGTCGTGACCATCAACTCGTCCACGCTGATGAACAAAGGCCTTGAAGTCATCGAAGCAAGCCGACTGTTCGACGTGCCACCGAGCCGCATCGACGTGACCGTGCACCCGCAATCCATCGTGCATTCCATGGTGGAATTCCGCGACGGCGCCACCATCGCGCAGGCTTCGCCGCCGGACATGCGCCTGCCGATCGCCCTCGGCCTGTCCGCGCCGGAACGTCTCGGAAACGTCGCCGCCGCATGCGATTGGACGAAGGCGGCTACGTGGACGTTCGAGCCGCTCGACAACGAGGCGTTCCCCGCGGTGAACCTGGCCCGGCACTGCCTCGAATCGTCCGAAAAGCATACGGCCGTGCTCAACGCGGCCAACGAGCAGGCCGTCCACGCGTTCCTCGAACACCGTCTGCCATACCTCGGCATCGTCGACACCGTGCGCGAAGTGCTTGACGAGATGGACGCCGAACTGCGCGGCAACCCGCTGTTCGCTTCCGTGGAGGAAATGAGCCGACTCGAGCAGGAGGCTCGCGCCCGCGCCGACAAGCTGATAAACAAGTAAAGAGCACAAGCCGTAAGAACCATCGCGGGACGCATAACGCGCCTCGCACATGCAAGGATCACGTATGCCAGAAATCGAAAAACCGTTCCGCAAAACCGGTGACGCGGCCATCAGCGAAAGCCCGCTGCATCCGCGCCGCAAGTCCCACCGCATCATGGTCGGCCCGGTGCCGGTCGGCGGGGGAGCGCCGATTTCAGTGCAATCCATGACCAATACGCTGACGGCTGACGTACCGGCCACCCTGCAGCAGATCGCGGAACTGACCGCGGCCGGCTGCGACATCGTGCGCGTGGCCGTGCCAAGCCAGGATGATGCCGACGCATTGCCGGAAATCGTCAAAAAATCGCCGATTCCGGTGATTGCCGACATCCACTTCCAAAGCAAGTACGTGTTCCAGGCCATTGACGCCGGCTGCGCGGCCGTGCGCGTGAACCCCGGCAACATTCGCAAATTCGACGAGGTCGGCCCTTCGATCTGCAAGGCCGCCACGGATGCGGGCATTTCCCTGCGCATCGGCGTGAACGCCGGTTCGCTCGATAAGGAGCTGTACGCCAAATACGGCGGCCCGACACCGGAGGCGCTGGTGGCGTCCGCGATGAAGGAAGCGCGCATGTTCGAAGACGTCGGCTTCCACGATTTCAAGATTTCCGTCAAGCACCATGATGTGGTCACCATGGTGCAGACGTACCGTCTGTTGGCTTCCAAGGGCGATTGGCCGCTGCATTTGGGCGTCACCGAAGCCGGCCCGACCTGGCAAGGCACAATCAAAAGCTGCCTGGCATTCGGCGCGCTGCTGGCCGAAGGCATCGGCGATACGATCCGCGTTTCACTGTCCGCGCCTCCCGTGGAGGAAGTGAAGGTGGGCTGCAAGCTGCTGGAATACATGGGATTGCGCCCGCGTAAGTTCGACATCATCTCCTGCCCGTCCTGCGGCCGTTCCCAGGTGGACGTGATTCAGCTGGCCAACGCGGTGACCGAAGGGTTGAAGGACGTGACCGCGCCGATTCGCGTGGCCGTCATGGGCTGCATCGTCAACGGTCCGGGCGAAGCTCGCGAAGCCGATTTGGGCGTGGCCTCCGGCAACGGCAAGGGGCAGATTTTCATCAAGGGCAAGGTCATCCAGACCGTGCCGGAAGACCAGATCGTGGAAACCCTGCTCGCCAAGGCGCAGGAGATCGCCGCGCAGATGGAGGCCGACGGCCAGGTGCCTGCCACCGCCACCGGTCCGGTGGTCGTGCCGGTGACGCAAAACGGCAACTGCTGAAAGCCATGTTCCAGCGTGCCGTCGGTAGCATGCAATCGCAGGCTTCTCAGCAAAGGCCGGTAGAATGAGCGGCGTGTCAGAGCAGGAACGTCAATCATCAGCCGCCAGCCAATCATTACGGCAAGAATCGGCTTCATCGCCCGCGCGTCCGCAACCGCAACATCAACCGTGGACGCGCGGGCGGCGGCTCATGGTCAACCTGCCTATTTTCATCATGCTGCTGGGCATTCTGGTGTCCGTGGCCAATCTGACGGCATCCACATGGAACTACGAGCCGACCGAGCAGACCATCGAAACGCTTGACGCCAACACCGCCGTGACCTTCGCCAATCCATCCGGCGAAAAACTGGCGAAAAAAGGCGATTACGAGGTGACGAAACGGTACGTCACCATCAAAGCGAAACGGCCTTCCACCGGTGAGATACAGAACATCAAAGTGCTGATCCGCAAACCGAAAGGGGCTGGGAACGGACGTCCCGGCGTGGTTTTCATGCACGGCGCCGGCTATGGCACCTGCGACAATTCCTTCGGCGACATGGCCTCCGACCTGTCTTCGGCGGGATTCGTGACGGCGGTGCTTGACAAGCCGGTCTGGTCCACCAACGACGCCAATCGCGACTACCCGGGTTCCGCCGCCATCTACGACCAGGTCATCAACCTCCTGCGGAAAATGGATACGGTGGACGCCTCCAAAGTGGGCATCTACGCCACTTCCGAAAGCACATGGATCTCATCGTATCTGCTGCAGCGCGATCCGGACGTCGCTTTTCAGGTGCTGCTCAGTCCGATGGTCTACGAGCCGCGGTATTCGCTGGGCTTCCTCGCCGCACAGGACTTCGCGCTCGTCGGCGCGCATGACGGCTACCAGTCGATCGTCCGCCGCGTATTCAATATCGACGCGTCCCTGTTCGGACTCACCAACCTCGACATCGACACGTTGACGCCGAAAGCGTATGCCATTCCGACATTGGTGGCATATGGCGCGAAAGACGTCATGACCGCGCAGGTGGAAGGCACGGAGAAAATCGTCGATCTGGCTCACCAGGCCGGCAACTGGGACGTCACCATACGCACGTACCCCATCGCCAACCATGTGCTGAGGCTCGGCGACGAAGCCAATTCCGGAACCCCGTTCGCCGACGCGTACGTGGACGATGTGGTCGACTGGGCCGTCGGCACCACGCACGGACTCAAACAGACCAGCGAACGCGTGGCCGGCACCAGAATGTACCAGTCAATCGCAGTGCCATTGGACCTCAAAGCCAATCGCGGCCTGACCATCTACCTGGTCGCGTTGCATGCCAGCATGCTGGTGCTGCTGCTTGCCGCAGGCGTGCTGTGGCTCGCCGTGCTGATGCGTAAGATCTGGGCGCGTGCCCACGGACGACGGTATCGGCTGGGGCTTGCGCAAGGGTTCAAAAACTCGCTGGTCACGTTGACTATCGCCACTATGGCCACGTTCGTGCTGTTCTGCGCCGGCCTTGGCGATGTGATCATGGGTGTGGTCAAACTGGCATGGGGCAGTGCCCCAGTGGAGAATCCGGGCGTGATGTATTGGAGCTGGCCGGTGATCCAGATCGTGTGCGTCGCCGTGGTGTGGGCATGGTCCCGCGTGTTCATGCGGCTGATCGAAGAGGCAACCCATCGAGGCATCGCGCAGTGGCCGCCACGTAAGGGTGCTATCGGCGAAATCGTCAGCGGACGGCAGCCGGTGCTGGCTTCCACGCGGTTCGGACGCGTGATGTTCTGGCTGACCGTGGCCGCCATGTTCTGCGTATTGCTGGTGTTCGCGTTCTGGGGGCTGTTCATCTACTGACGGGGCGAATGTATCTCGGAACGCGCACGTGCGGCGAGCGTATGCATAACAGGATGCGATGAACGGCAAGAAAAGGAGGTGCGATGCCGCTGTATCAAGACGAAGGCGTGGTGCTGCGCACCGCCAAACTCGGCGAAGCCGACCGCATACTCACCTTGCTCACACGTGACCATGGCAAAGTACGCGCCGTCGCGAAAGGCGTGCGCCGTACCAAATCGCGTTTCGGAGGCCGACTCGAACCGTTCATGCGCGTGGCGCTGCTCATTGCGGAAGGTCGTTCACTCGACGTCGTGTCCCAAGCCGAATCGATCGCCGCGTATGCAGGGCCGATTTGCGCCGATTTTCAAGCGTATACGGCGGCGAACGTGATCTGCGAAACCGCCGACAAGCTGGTCGCCACGGAAAAGGAGCCTGCGGTCGCACAATACCGGCTTGTATTGGGCGCGTTGAACGCGCTTGCCAAACATGCGCACGAGCCATCCACGATTGGCGATTCGTACGTGCTGCGCGCACTGGCGATCGCTGGTTGGACACCCCGTCTGCGCGTCTGCGTGGTGTGCGGCGAGCCGATTTCGTCCACGCTGTCCTGGTATTTTTCGATTCCCGCCGGCGGCCTGATGTGCGCCGCCGACCATACCCCCGAATCGGAAGCGGTGTCGTGGGATGCGATTTGCCGGCTTTCGGCGCTTGTCGATGGCGATTGGGGGGAGCTGGACGGTGTTCCGGCGGCCGCGTCGATTCAACGGGAAACCCACCAAATAGTGGAAGAATGGGGCGAATACTATTTGGAACGGCCGATTCGTTCCATGCGCTTGCTAGATTAGCGGGTATGGCTTTTGAGAACGTGGATTACAAATCCCTTGACATTCCGGCGGCACCGTTTTCCGACCCGTCGATCATTCCCGATTTTCCAAAGAACAAGGTTCCGCGCCACGTCGGCGTGATCATGGACGGCAACGGCCGTTGGGCCCAGCAGCGCGGACTCATCCGCACCGACGGCCATCAGGCGGCCGAACCGGTGGTGTTCGACACCATCGCCGGCGCCATCGAAGCGGGCGTGCGCTACCTGTCTCTGTACACGTTCTCCACGGAGAATTGGAAGCGTTCGCCGCAGGAAGTGCGTTTCCTTATGGGCTTCTCGCGTGACATCATCCACCGTCGTGTCGATCAGATGAACGAGTGGGGCGTGCGCGTGCGCTGGTCCGGCCGCCGTCCGAAGCTGTGGAAATCCGTCATCGACGAGCTGGAAGTGGCGCAGGAGAAAACCAAGAACAACAAGACCATCGACGTGGTGTTCTGCCTGAACTATGGTGGTCGCGCCGAAATCGCGGACGCGTGCGCAGCGATTGCACGCGAGGTTCGTGACGGCAAGATCTCTGGCGATCGCGTGACGGAGAAGATGATTGCTGAGCACCTGTACAACCCGGATATTCCCGATTGCGATCTGGTGATCCGCACGTCCGGCGAGCAGCGCACGTCCAACTTCCTGCCGTGGGAAGCCGCCTACGCGGAACTCGACTTCGTGCCGGAACTGTTCCCGGATTGCGGCCGTGATGTGCTGTGGCGCTCCATCGACCACTACATCCACCGCGATCGTCGCTTTGGAGGCGTGAAGCGATAAGGAACAGCCTGGTGGGCTTGTTCCAGCTTCACGCCCGAGCGGCTACGCCGCGAGGGTAATGTTGAGCCGGCCGTAGGCCGTCAATAATTGCAGGACGTGAAGAAATAAGAAAAAGACCCCCGCGGGGGTCTTTTTTCTATTCTGCTCCTAAAACGGCTTTTAATCGCCTGCCAGTTGCGCGATTCGCCACGTGAAATCAGTTATGAAACGATCATGATCCACGGTGAGCGCCACGTGCACGCGTGGCGCCGACGGGTCAATCAGTCCGGCCGGATCGCCGATGGTGCGGCCGCGCGTGCCATGAAAATCGCCTGTCTCCGTTTCGACCTTCATCGGCAGATCGAAACATTCCACCAAACTCGGATCCACCGCTACGGCTGCGGCGAGCGGATCGTGCAATGGCATGCCGGCTGCGAATAGTCGGGGGTCTGCGGCGAAATTGGCCGCGATGGAAAAATCGGCGATATCGGCAAGGAACGTCCGCACGTCGCCATCCTGCGATTGCGATGCGGCCTGACGCCACTGTACGGTCGCGTCGGACCCCAACAGGCACTGATGCGTCACGTCCAGTCCGACCATCGTCACATCCGCACCGGAATGGAACACGCGGTCGGCGGCCTCCGGATCCTGGATGATGTTCGTTTCGGCGGTCGCATCCCAACAGTTGCCTTCCTGCGTCAGCGTTCCCCCCATCATTACCAGCCGGAGCCGGCTAGTGATATCCGGTGCCGCGGCAAGCGCCGCATCGACGTCGGTCAGCGGGCCGGTCGCCACCACCGTGACGTCACTACCGTAGAAGCGAACCGCGTCGATGAGGAATCGAACGCCGTCCGGCAGAGCGACAGGGGAGTGGGAACGGTCCTCACAATCGTTGTCGCCGCCGGCATCGCAGGCGGTAAACGAAAGTGAAAACGAGTCGGCTGCGGGATTGGCGTGAGGGTCGTGCACGTCATATCCGCCAACGGAAATCAGCCCGCGCATCGCTCGAACATCCAATCCTGACGAATCGGACACATTGGGTGCCGGATTGAGCGTCTGGATGTTCGAATCGTCACAAACAGACGTATGCCGTCCGACGGCACAATCAGCGGACGGGCCGAATCCGCCCAATCCATCCGTGCCGTGGAACTGCGCGCAGCCGGCGTCGGGAATGAACGCGGCCGCCCAGGAGGGGCGCGTCGAGCCGCACATCACCGGAACGTCCCGGAACCCCAACCGTTCCAGTACATAAGCCGTGTTGCGTACGGCGGTGTCAGCCGAAACGTTGCCATAGGTGCCGATGACGCCCAGTATCTCGACGTCGTCAAACGAGGCGAGATACGCCAAAGCCAGCGCATCGTCGATGCCGGTGTCGACATCGAGAATCATCTTGCGTTTGCCGGAGGGTGTGGGCGTCATCGGCCGGTCTTTCTCTTAGGGGAATCCGTTATTTCAATATTCGCTTTCTTAAGCAGGATTCGTTTCTTAAGAAAGCTGTTATTTCAAAATCCGCTACTTCAGGAATTCGTCGGTGGCGATGTCCTTGGCCGCCGGAGCGGTGTGCACCGTCTTGCCGTGCGCATCGGTGTAGGCGTTCTCCTCGGCGAGGAAATCGAAATACTGCTGCGCGCCCTTGGTGTCGTTCGTGCCGAACACGAACGAGCCATCCTTGATCTTCGTTGGATCACCCCAGTACTGGCCGTTTACGATGGTCTTCATGCTCTTCTTGACGAAAGCGAGCTTGAGATTCGCGTCGGGGGCTTCTTTGACGAGGATCGCGGCGGCATCATCGGGATGCGAGTAGGCGTATTCGTACCCTTTCTTGGTGGCTTGCACGAACTTCCTTACGAGGTCCGGATTGGAGGAGATGGTCTTGTCGTTGGTGATCACGCCGATGGTGTCGGCATTGCCGGGCACGCCATAGTCCGGCTCGGTGAAGCAGTTGAGCTTCGGGCCGTACATATCGGCCTGCACCCCTTCCCAAGTGGCGTAGAAGCCGCCAAAATCGGCTTTTTTGCTGGATAGCGTCTGGAAGGTGGACGTGCCGACGGTCACCTTGTCGAACGTGCCCTTGCCGCCGTCGGTCTGAATCATGCGGCGGATCACCGCGTCGGATTCGTTGGAGCCGAACGTGGCGAAGGTCTTGCCGTCGAAATCCTTCGGGGACTTGATGTCCTTGTTCGACGCGAGCGAACACCAGATGGCGCTCGGCTTCTGCTGCACCTGCATGACTTGTTTGATTTTCGCGCCCTTAAGCGTGTAAATGCCCACGTTGGTGAGGTTGGACAGCGCGAAATCCGCCATGCCGTTGTTCACGGCCTGCTCCGCGCCGGCCTGCGCCACCGCCACGATGTCCACGTCAAGACCGGCCTGCTTGAAATAGCCTTTGTTCTTCGCCACATACACGCCGATATGGTTGGTGTCGGGCGCCCACGAAAGCATGAACGTCACCTTGGTGAGGCCGTTGCCGTCCGCCGCGGTTTTCGTGGAGTCGTTGCTTTGCCCGCATGCGGCCACGCCGACGAGCATGGCGATCGAGCCGAGGATTGCGATTGCTTTGCTGAAGATGGTCTTCTTCATACCTTGCGATTTCCCTTGAATCTTGCTTCTCTACCGTTTTCTAGGGATGACGCTGCGGGCGGGGTTCGGGCAGAAAACGATACGAAGGGCTAAGGCCCCCGCTCGTCCAATGCCCCCGACGTTCCTTATGATGCCTGCCGCCGCCCGGTTGACCGTTTGACGCCGAAGCTGTGGAACATTGCCGGTTTGCCACACATTGGCTAAACAGCGAGTCCCATTATACGGGTGTGCATGACGATGATGAGGGCCGCAATGGTGATTGTTGCGTTTTCACTGGTCCGCGTCCGGATCGGCGTCCGCGTCGGCTGGGCCGAGCAGCAGGCGTTCGCTGAGATTCACGAGGCACATGAGCATGCCGGTGATGACGATGATGACCAGCGTGGCCGAGAAGATCAGCGGCGTGCGGAACGAATTGTAAGCCGCCTGCAGCCAGATGCCGAGGCCCTTGCGCGCACCCAGATACTCGGCAGTGGTGGCGGTGGCGAAGATGTATGCGGCGGATACGCGGATGCCGCCGTAAATCTGCCGTGCGGCGACGCGCAGCTTCACATGCCACAACGTCCACGCGCGGGTCGCGCCGCATGTCAGCGCCACATCCGAATAGAACTGCGGCACCGCTTCCAGACCACGGATCGTCTGCACGGCGATCGGGAACAGGCCGAATACGGCCACAATCACGATTTTGCCGGAAACTTCGAAACCGAACCAGATCAGAAACAGTGGCGCGATTGAAATCAACGGCATCGTCTGCGCGGCCGACAGCAGCGGGAACAACGCGGCATCGGCAATACGGGAGCAGTACAGCAGAATGCCGATCAGAATGCCGCATGTCACGGCGAACAGGAAGCCGACGGTGCCTTCCAACAGCGTGACTTCGGTCGCGGGCCACAGGGTCGGCCATGTTTCGACGGTCGCCTGCGCGATTTCGCTGGGGGCGGCGATCATCGTGGATGGCACGTGCCCCAATCGCACCCATGCCTCCCATACGACAAGCAGTGTGATGACGGCGATCAGCGTTGGAATACGACGCTTCGCCATACCGAGTAGTTTGTGTTGAACGTGCGATTCCGCCATCGTTCACCTTGCTTTCTGCGTCAAAGTGGACGCGCACGTGACCGACTGCGGGAAATCAGTAAGGTGAGGAGCCTGCTCGCCAATCGGCCAGAAAAGATTGTTACCGGCTCGCCAGTATAGACGGTGGGGCGGAACGTAGGCAAACCCGCACAGCAAGTACGGCAGTAACGAGAGATAACGTGCGTTGGATACCATCCCAGATATCACTTTAGACATAGAGAGACAGATATAGAAAGGCCTCCGCACCCTTCCGATGCGGAGGCCTTCCCATATACCCCTTGCTACTGCCTTATGGTCGTTTGCCTGTCAATCATGACAGACGTCTATCATTCCAGTCCGATGGACTTCATGTGGTGAAGCACCAGGGACTTGACCTTGAGCGTGCCGGATTCGGCCACGAGCTTGATGGCGCGCGGACCTTCGGACGCGTAGCTGTACGAGCTGAGCGCCTGACGGCCGTCGTTGACGTACACCTCCACGCAGCCACGGTCCACGTACACGCGCAGCTTGAGTTCGCCGGCGGCAAGTTCGGCTTCGGACAGCGGTGCCGTACGGTAGCCGCGATCGCCCTGAGCGTTGGCCTGACGGTCGACCACCACGCGGCCGATCTGATCGTCATACGCAACGGACGTGTAGGCGCCATCCTCGGTGGCGTGGACACGCAGGCCGGCACGCTCGGCGGTGGAGTTGGCCAGGTCGATGGTCATTTCGATTTCCACGGCTTCGGCATCGTCCACAATGGTCTTCTCGCCGCTGACGTCCAGATCGATCGCACCGAAATCGACGGTATCCTCGCGCAGGCCTTCCATTTCGGCCACCGGCGCGGTGTGCAGGTCGCCGTCGGCGCCCAGCGTGATCTCACGCGGCAGGGTGAGGTTGCCGCACCAGCCGTCGTCCTGCATCGGAATCGGCTCGACGAACGGGCTCATCCAACCGTAGACGATCTGACGCTTGCCGTCGTTGAACGACTGCGGCGCGTAGTAATTGTGGCCGCAATCCCACAGACGGAACTCGGTTTCCGGCTTGAACTGCTCGCCCGGAGTCCAAGTGCCGATCATGTAGCCGGCGTTGTTGACGTTGCGGTTCATGAAGCCGGACGGCTTGGCACCCATGGCGGAGAAGCCGATAACCCACTTCTCGTTGCCTTCGACGTCCTTGATCGGGAAGAAGTCCGGGCACTCGAGCATAAACACGTCCGGATCCGGATGCTCGAACAGCACCTGCTCATAGGTCCACTTGACCATGTCGTCGGAGGAGAACAGCCACATCTGGCCGCGCTTCTCGGCAGAGGAGACACCGAAGGTCATGTACCACTTGTCGCCGGTCTTCCAGACCTTCGGGTCGCGGTAGTGGTGGTTCACCTTGTCGGTCGGGCAATCAATGACCATACCGCGCTTAGTGGCGCTGGTCAGCTCATCGTTGTCTGGTTCGGCGAGCATCTGTACCTGCCAGTCGCCGCCGGTGTTGTCCTTGCCGTTGGCCCAACGGTGGCCGGTGTAGTAGAACTTGAGCTTGCCGTCATCGCCGACCACGGCGGAACCGGAGAACACGCCGTCCTTCTCCTCCTCCAGAGACGGGGCGAACATAATCGGCTCACGCTTCCAATTGACCATGTCGGTGGAGGAGACGTGACCCCAATGCATCGGACCCCACTGGGTGCCATACGGGTGCAGCTGGTAGAAGACGTGCCAACGGCCCTTGTAGAAGCACAGGCCGTTCGGATCGTTGATCCAACCGCCATTGGATGCGATGTGGAACTTCGGATACCAGCGGTTGTTACGCTTGGCTGCGAAGGCCGCGACGCCGGCCTCTGCCTTGGTGAGTTCCTCGCCGTGGTTCTTGATTTCGTGAAGGACAGGTGCGTCCGGAGTAAAGCCAGTCATCGTTGAATGCCTTTCTGAATCTGGGTTATGAATTGTTGGGTAAAAAGCTTTTTGAAGATGGTGCCCAAAGCGGAAAAAGGGAAACGCTTCGGACACCACGATTGTTGTTATGACGCGTACGGTACCGATGATGATCGCGGGAGAAGGGATGTAGGTTGCGACCACCATCGACGCCGTACGCCGACTTAGTACGGGCTGAGACTCAGGCCTTCACTTCCGCACCAGCGGCCTTCATGGCCTTGAGCTGCTTGTCAGTGTAGAACGGATCGCCGCCGACTTCCTGATCATCCTTCTTGATCACGAAGATGCCGTAGATCAGAGCGGCCAGCACGATGCCCGAGATGGTGAAGAAGGTCGGGCGGTCACCGAGGTGGTCGTGCAGGGCGCCCATCGGGGTGGAGAAGATCACTTGGCCGACCTGGGAAGCGATCTGGAAGCCCACCATGTAGAGGGTTGCGGAAAGCTTGGTGTCGAAGTGCAGGGTGAAGTAGCGGAACGCCGGCAGGCAGAACAGCGGAACCTCGATGGAGTGGAACAGCTTGACGATGGAGACGGAGACCGGGTCATGGAACACGCCGCACAGACCGATGCGGGCGAACATCACGGTGGCGCCGAGCAGCAGGGAGTTGCGCACGCCGATCTTCTTCATGATGATCGGGACGACGCCCATCATGGCGGACTCGAGGAACACCTGGAAGGAGTTCAGGGTGCCGTAGGTGGCGTTGCCGATTTCAGTGGTCGGGAACAGGGAGGCGTAGTAGTTCGGGAACATCTGCTGATCGAACACGGTGTAGAAGGTGTTGGTGAACAGCATGAAGACGATGAGCACCCACAGAGTCGGCATCTTCAGGACGGAGACCATTTCCTTGAAGGACGGGTTGGTCGGAGCCGCGTTCGGATCGGCCTCCTTCTTGAGTTCTTCCTTTTGCTCGGCCGGAACCCAGAAGGCGTAGACGCACAGCATGCCGAGGCCGCAGATGGAACCAACCCAGAAGTTCAGCAGCGGGTTGATGTTGAACAGGAAGCCTGCGCACAGTGCCACGACAGCGTAGCCGAAGGAGCCCCAAGCGCGGGACTGGCCGTATTCGAAGCCGAACTTACGGGAGTAACGTTCGGTGACGGCTTCGAACAGGGAGCAGCCGGCCATGAAACCTGCGGACAGCACGATGGAGCCGAGAAGCACGCCGATGAATCGGGTGGTGCCGCCGGCGGTCAGCATCGGCTGGTACACGAACTGGACGAACGGGCCAACGCATGCAGCGACCGCAGAGATGAAGATCACGAGCTTACGCTTGATGCCCAGCTGGTCCTGAATGGTGCCGTAAACGAACATGATGACCAGGGTGGCCAAGGAGTTGATGGAGTAGATCTGGCCCTGTTCCGCGGAGCTCATGCCCAGACCGTGGGTCGGGTCAGTGAGCCAGCGGGAGAAGAAGGACCACCAGATGCCCCAGGAGCAGAAGAACATGAAAATGCCGAAGGAGCTCTGCAGATAGGAAGGATTCTTCCATACAGAACGTGTTTTACTTGCCATTTTGATTCTCTTTTTCTCTTCACGGTGCCGCTGCCGCGCGGCAGCGATTGCTTCCGATGTTGTTTTGGCTTGCGTCTGCTCGGATTTCAGCTGCCGTGCCGAAAAGCGAACATGGCTTCAAGATAGCATGTTGCAACTGCTACGTCAAACGTTTGACGTCAATCGTTTGACGTCAAACGTTTGACGTCAAACGTTTGTAAGGATTTGCGGATAGTTGAAATTAAGCCTGAATCAACTGCTGGCGGACTGTTGGCACGATTGCTTTATTCGGCGTGTCGTGAACAAACGCACAATTTTCATGTATAGAAAATGGCTGTGCGAACAATCGTAAGCATTTGAATCGTTGTAAAAACAGAAAAATCAGGATATGACGGAATCTTTTTCCAACAATGCGCAGTGGATCTTCGCCGGAATCGGCGCATCAAGCGGCGGCAGGGAAGCTCTGGCGGATGGACATGAACTGGTATCCACATCCTTGCCTTCAATCATGGAAATCAGCTTGCAGGCTGACCAATAGCCCATTTCGTAATGTGGCAGTTCGACGGTGGTCAGCTGCGGTTCAAGTGTCTCTGCGAACACGCGGTGGTTGTCCACGCCGACCACGGAAATATCCTTGCCTACCGTAAGCCCTCTTCTTGCCGCGCATTCGTACACATACCAGGCGCGCGCATCATTGAAGCAGAAGAAGCCGTCCGGATGCTCGTCGTCGAACAACTTGTTCACGGCGCGTAAAGCTGGACCGTTGTGCACTACGTTGCATACCAGCGATGGGTTGAACGCACGTCCGGCCTCCTGCAACGCGGTGCGGTAGCCGGCAAGACGACCGTCCTGCGCGATCATGTTTTCCGCGCAACCCACGTATGCGATGCGTTTGCATCCGGCCTGGATCAGCCGATTCGTGGCGTCGTAGCCGATCATGAACTCGTCCGGCTCGATGCTGGGCACTTTGTTCTCGTGGTCGGTGGCGTCCACCATCACCACGGGGTATTCGTTCAACGATTCGGGAACATGTGCGATGCGGTTCGACATCTTCGAATAGAAGAATCCGTCCACGCCGTACCTTTTCAGTGTGGCGATCTCGTTTTCCTCGCTCGCCTTGCCGTCGGTGCTGACGGTGAACAGCATGTAGCCGTAGGCGCTGGCCGCGTCCTGCGCGCCCAGAATGATGCCGCCCGCGTACGGTGTGGTGGCGACTTCCTCGCTGATGAAGCCGAGGATTCGGGTTTTGTTGGTACGCAGGCTTCGCGCCAACGGATTGATTTTGTACCCGAGCTCGGTCGCTTTGTTGCGTACGAGTTTGGCGAGCGCGGGATTTACCCTGCCTTCGTCGCGTCCGTTGAGCACCAGGGATACAGTGGAGATGGATACCCCCGTTTGTTCGGCGATTTCCTTCATTGTCGTCATAATCGCAACACTATACCCAAATGAACACGAAAAGCGCGCCTTTTTCGAGAAAAAGCGTGCTTTTTTACATGGAATGGTTTCGTTTCACCACTGTAAAGGGGGTTATTTCGACAGAATCTCGTTTACCAGTTCCTGCTTGGCGTGGATCTGTCCTTCGAAACCGGGGCGGATGTCGAGACGGATCACCACGTCGGTGCGGTAGCCCTGTCCGGCGAGCTTCATGGTGGCGTCGCGGATCACCTTGAGCACATCGTCGATGTCGCCTTCGATGTTGGTGAACATGGCGTTCGTCTCGTTCGGCAGGCCGGATTCACGGATTACGTCCACGGCCTGCGCCACGTACGTGGACTTCTCCGGGCTGGCTCCGGCGGGGGAGATGGCTACTGCGGCAAGCGTGTTGATATACGGTTTGCCGGTTTCCGGATTGACGGGCACTTCCTGCTTTTCTGCGTTGCGATCGAGCGTCATGATTACCTTTCTCAGCGTTGTCTCGTGTGTTTTCGTGCGATTACTTGTTGTACTGTTCCAACGGCTGCCGTGGTTCGCGTGGTTTGCGTGGCTTGGTTCAACGCCACTTCCACGCGTGGTCCATCGGACCGGAACCATGTCCAAGATCGAGCTGCGCTTCCAAAGCGCCGGTCAGGTACAGCTTGGCATGGTCGACGGCCGTCGGCAGCGCCTCGCCAAGAGCCAAATGGCTGGCGATGGCGGAAGACAGCGTGCAGCCGGTGCCGTGCGTGTTCGGGTTGTTGATGCGACGGGAACGGAACCAGGTGATCTTGCCATCCGGCTCGACAAGCACGTCACTCGCGTCATGCGTGCCGTGGCCGCCCTTGACGAGCACCGCGCAGCCGAAATGGCCGGCGAGCAGATGACCTGCGGTCACCATGTCGTTCTCGGTGGAGATGGATTCGCCGTTCTCATAGTCGATTGCGCCCGCACCTTGCTCTACGGCCAAGTCGCACAGTACCTGGGTCTCCGGCATGTTCGGCGTGATCACGGTGGCCAGCGGGAACAGTTTGGACGTCAGCGCCGCGATGGCATCATCCTCGATGAGCTTCGCGCCGGACGTGGCCACCATCACCGGGTCGAGCACCACGTTCTTCGCGTTGTGCGCGGTCAGACGGTCGGCGATCACGGTGATGAGCTCGGCGCTGGACACCATGCCGATCTTCACCGCCACCGGCGGAATGTCTTCGAACACCGCGTCGATCTGCGCCGCAAGCATTTCCGGGGGAGTGTTGGTGACCATCGTCACGCCGGTGGTGTTCTGCGCGGTCAGCGCCGCGATCGCGGTCATGCCGAACACGCCGTTGGCGAGCATGGTCTTCAAATCCGCCTGAATGCCGGCACCGCCGGACGAATCCGATCCTGCGATGCTCAATACCGGTGGCAATGTGCTGGTCATAATGTTCTCTTCCTGACTCCTTCAATAGCGTTCGTTATGCAAACTGGCGGATTCGTATGAGACTCACCTCACAAATCCGCCAGTCTACGCCGTGTGTTCGTCAAAGTGCGTCACGAACACACGTGCATATTCATATGCTCGCTCTCACTGGTACAGTGTAGAGCCGCCTTCGCGGAATTTCTCGCTCATGGCTTGCATTCCGGCCGCGATCGTCTGCGCGTCGGCGACAAGCTTCTCCTGTGCATCGGCGTCGCCGAACTTTTTGCGGATGTTCTGCGAAATCGCCATGGAGCAGAACTTCGGACCGCACATCGAACAGAAATGCGCCATCTTCGCCGGCTCAGCGGGCAGCGTGTCGTCATGGAACGCGATCGCGGTGTCCGGATCGTAGCTCAGGTTGAACTGGTCGAGCCAACGGAATTCGAAACGAGCCTTGCTCATCGCATTGTCGCGGTCTATCGCATGTGGATGGTGCTTGGCGATATCCGCCGCATGGCAGGCGATCTTGTATGCGATCACGCCTTGCTTGACGTCGTCCTTGTTTGGCAACCCAAGATGTTCCTTCGGCGTCACGTAGCACAGCATGGCGGTACCATAGCGGGCGATTTCCACGCCGCCGATCGCCGACGTGATGTGGTCGTAGCCGGGAGCGGTGTCAGTGGTAAGCGGTCCAAGCGTGTAGAACGGCGCGTCCTTGCAGATCGCCTTCTCCATTTCGATGTTCATGCGGACGGTGTCGAACGGAATGTGACCCGGCCCCTCGATCATCACCTGCACGTCATGCTTCCATGCGCGCTGGGTAAGCTCGCCAAGCGTCATAAGTTCCGCGAACTGCGCCGCGTCGTTGGCGTCGGCCAGCGAGCCCGGACGTAGACCGTCGCCAAGCGAGAACGCCACATCGTACTTGGCGAAGATCTCACACAATTCATCGAAATGCGTGTACAGGAAGCTTTCCTGATGATGCTGCAAACACCATTCGGCCATAATGGAACCGCCACGGGAAACGATGCCCGTCATGCGGTTGGCGGTCAGCGGCACGAAACGCAGCAGCACGCCCGCATGGATGGTCATGTAGTCCACGCCCTGCTCGCACTGCTCGATCACGGTGTCGCGGAACAGTTCCCAGCTCAGCTTGGAAGCATCATCCTCCACCTTTTCGAGCGCCTGATACATCGGCACGGTGCCAATCGGCACGGGGGAGTTGCGCAGGATCCACTCGCGGGTGGTGTGGATGTCGTTGCCGGTGGACAGGTCCATCACGGTGTCGGCGCCCCACTTGGTGGCCCACGTGAGCTTCTCCACCTCCTCGTCGATGGAGGAGGTCACGGCGGAATTGCCCATGTTGGCGTTGAGCTTGGTGAGGAACCTGGAGCCGATGATCATCGGCTCGGCTTCGGGGTGGTTGATGTTGCATGGCATGACCGCGCGGCCCGCGGCGAGTTCGGAACGTACGAGCTCCACGTCGCAATGCTCGCGTTCGGCCACATAACGCATTTCCGGGGTGATGATGTTGTGGCGTGCATACCACATTTGCGTGACCGGATGATCCTTGGCACGCATCGGCTTGTGCTGACGGCCGCGCCATTCCTTGGAAGCCTTGCCGCGCTTGATGGCGCGCTTGCCGTCGTCTTCGAGGTTGCGGCGGCGGCCATCATATTCCTCCACGTCGCCACGGTCGCGGATCCAGTCGAGGCGCAGGGGAGCGAGGCCTTCCTTCGGATCGCACTTTGGACCTTCGGTGTTGTAGTCCTTGAACGGCGCGTTCGGGCCGACGCCGGGGGTGTCGGACAGCTTGATCTCGGTGTACGGCACTTGCAGATCGTACGAACCATGCTCGTTCTCGAAATGCACCGGCGTGGTCTTACGGATATGCGCTTTGTCACGCTGCTTGGAATCGCGCGCCGCGATGTCGACACGCTGTTGCTTGGCCAGCTTGGAAGCAGCCTTCGCCTCCTTGGCGTTGGTGAACTTCTTCTCACCTGTCTCGGCAGGCTTCTCGGTCTCTTCCACGGCGGCTTTCACACGCGGCGCGTAACCATGCTTCTTATCGCCACGTACCGCCTTCCAACGCGTCACCATTTCACGGGTGGCGTTTTCCGGATCATCCGCGCCTGCGATCGCGGACACCACGAACCAGCCTGCCGCCTTCGAACGCGCCAGCATCTCCATATCGTCGGCCTTGACACCGCCGCCGACCACTACGGGGAATTCGCTTGCCGTGCAGATCGTGTTGATCTGCTCCTCGTCAAGCGTGTGGCCGGAACCATCGTTGCCACCCACGGACGCTTCCGGCTTGGTGGTGGACACATGCAGTGGACCGGCGCCGATGTAGTCGATGCAGCCGTTCGGCAGCTCGTTGATGAGCTTCACCAGGCTTTCCGTTTCGGCGGACAGTCCGACAATGGCGTCCTCACCAAGCAGTGCGCGGGCTCCGCGCGGCTCCATATCGGTCTGGCCGATATGCACGCCATCCACCTTGATTCCCTTGTTGCGGGCCTGCCATACCACGTCCGCGCGATCGTCGATGACGAACGCCACGGAATCGGACTTGCCGTTGTCTTCGATGATCTGCGCGATGTCGCGGGCCATCTCGGTGATGTCCTTCGCGTCGGCGTCCTTGGCGCGAAGCTGGATGAACGTGGCTCCGCCACGCAGTGCGTCATCGACTACGTCGGTGATCGGACGGCCTTTGCAATCCTGCGGGCCGACCACGAAGTACGCGCTCATGTCGAAACAGTCTCGCATGGAGGCGTATGGATAATTGCTCATTGTGTTCCCCTTTGTTTTTGGTAAGTGCTCCGGAAGCTTGATGATGCTGTATATATTTCGTATATACGAATGATGGATATGCGAGCTATACCGAGATGTTGTCGGATATGCGATATCAGGCGGTTTCCATGATTTCGGACGAAGCCACCTGATCTGCGGTGACGTTCCACAACGCGTCGAGTAGCGCCACTTGGAATGAGCCGGGCCCCTGTGATGTGGACTCGGCGATTTCGGACGCGCGGTTGTACAGCAGTGATGCCGCGATGGCCGCGACGAGCGGCTCGGCCACGGCAAGATACGTCGCGGTCACGCCGCCGAGCGAACAGCCGGCGCCGGTGATCTTCGTCATCATCGCACTGCCGCCGGGCAGACGGAAAGTACGATCGCCATCGGTCACCAGATCGACGGCGCCGGACACCGCGACCGCGCCTGCTCCAACGGGGGAGCGCTTCGCCAGATGGCGGGCGAGACGCTTGGCCGCGTCGACCGCGGCATCGACCTCATCGACGGCTTCCACGCCGGCGGGACGGGTCGCGGGCTCGGTGCTGTCGGCGTCGGCGAGTCCCCACATCGCGTCGAGCGCGATGATCTCGCTGGCGTTGCCGCGCACGATGGTCGGCGGAACGTCACGGAACGATTCGAGAATGGCGGTGCGTGTCTCGCCGATGCCGGCCGCGACCGGATCGAGCACCCAGGTTTTGCCGTTCTCATGCAGCTTGCGCGCGATCTCAGACAACGCATCCTTGAAGAACGGCAGCAACGTACCCACATTGATGTAATTGGATCCCGCGATTTCTGCAGTGGCGATCACGTCGTCCGGCAGATAGCTCATGGCCGCGGTGCCGCCTGCGGCGAGCTGCGCGTTGGCCACCAGATTGATGGTTACGAAATTGGTGAACGACTGCGCCAGCGGCGTCTGCTCGCGTACGTCCGTGACGGCTTGTTTGATGGCGGCACGCAATGCGCCGAGTGCGTCATTGGCGGATGAGTCATCGCTCATGATCTGCTCCCTACGTTGGTCCTAACCAACAGGTTCAAAGGGTCAGGCGTTCATGCCTATCTCAGCTTGATGGACTTGGACATCAAGCACCCCCGCATGTTTACAACAGTGGTTAATCTATCTGCGTCCCTTGACAGGCGCGATTCCGTAGGTGATTTTGGGCTTCCGTAGGTGGTTGCTGCCGGATAAGCATCGGCGAGATGCCTGGAATTAGGCGTTTGCTCGTGTCCGGATTCGAAGCTGACCGCCTACGGAACGCAAAAATCACCTACGGAACGCAGTCAGTCGCTTTGCGTCGTGTCGATGACGTTGCTGCAGTATGCCGTCCTGCCGGCAGTCACGTCGGCGTAGAAGCGCTGTTTTTCATCGATGTATGCGATGGCTTTACGCAGTTCCTCCAGTTGCGTCTCCAGATGCTCGCGTTTTTCGGCAAGGATTTCCTGACGTTCCGGTATCGATGACTCACCTTTAAGACAGAGTTGCGTGTAGTGCCGCATCTCCTTGATGCCCAGACCGCAGCGTTTGAGGCATGTCAGGCCGTTGATCCATGCGATGCATCGCTCGTCGAAGACGCGTCGGTTGTTCTGGTCTCGTTTGAGACCGGGCACGAGTCCTGAATTGCAATAGAACTTCAATGCTTCGTAATTCATGCCGGTTAGTTTGCAGGCCTGCTTCATCGTATAGGTTTTCATGTTCTTATGGAGTGGCACTGCCGTGATTGCCATACGTGGCTCCTTTCGGACGCTGCGCGGCAGGACGTTCGGCGGGTGCCGCCGGATGGGGTCGGGCTTGAGGCGCATTGTTCTTTTTGTTTGTACCTATCATGTCACATTTCCGGTTATTAATACCGGTAGATAGTACCGGCGTGCCGTAATTTGACCGGTAGCGGCTACCGGATTTTATCTTGAGGGTCAGAACGGCATACATGCCGGCACTGAATACCGACGAATTTATGGAAGGAAAAACAGTGGAATACGTGAAACTTGCCAACGGTGTTGAGATTCCGAAGATCGGATATGGCGTCTTCCAGATCAGCAAGGACGATGCTCCTCGCTGCGTGCGCGAGGCCATCGAGACCGGGTACCGCCATATCGACACCGCACAGTCGTACTTCAACGAGGCCGAAGTCGGCCAAGGAATCAAGGATTCCGGTATCGATCGTAAGGATCTGTTCCTCACTACCAAGATCTGGATCAGCAATTACGGCTATGAGAACACGCTGAGGTCCGTCGATGTGTCCTTGAAGAAGCTTGGCACCGACTATTTCGATCTGGTGTTACTGCACCAGCCGTTTTCCGATACCTACGGCGCGTGGCGTGCACTCGAAAAGCTCTACAAGGACGGCGTGATCCGCGCCATCGGCGTGAGTAACTTCTATCCGGATCGTCTGGCCGATATGGTCGCCTTCAATGAGATCGCCCCGATGGTCGATCAGGTCGAGACTAATCCGCTCAACCAGCAGATCGAAGCTCGCAAGAACATGGTCAAGCGGGGCGTGGCTCAGGAAGCATGGGCTCCGTTCGGGGAGGGCATGCAGAACATGTTCTCCAATCCCACCCTGGCCAAGATTGGCGAGGTACATGGCAAGTCCGTCGCGCAGGTGATCCTGCGTTGGCTCACTCAGCGCGACATCGTCGCTCTGCCCAAGTCCACGCACAAGGAGCGCATGGAAGAAAACCTGAACATCTTCGATTTCCGGCTCTCCGACAGCGAGATGACAACCATCGCGGGCCTTGACACCAAGACCAGCATGTTCTTTCGCCACGACACCCCTGAGGCGGTCGACCGCTTCGTCAGTTATGTCAAGGAACGTGCCGGCCGCGAGTGATTCCGGCCCATGACATGGTCGGTGCCGGCAGCACTGTGTATCTGGGCTTCCCGATTTGGTGGATGGCACCTGTTTGGCTGGTGAACGATTCCGTCAAATCCAACGATTTCGCAGGTAAGACGATCATTCCGTTCTGCACTTCCGCCAGCTCCGATATCGGCAACAGTGCATCCACGCTCCAGAAAATGGCAGGCAGCGGTACATGGCTTACCGGGCACCGTTTCTCGGAATCTGTTTCCGAGAAGGACGTGACCGATTGGCTGATTTAGTCCAAAAACGGCATCGCCGAATAGCGAAGACATGGGGCGACCATTGTGTACGTTCGGCTGCAGCATTTCGTGTGCTGAATAGCAGGTCGCCTCTTCCACGCTCTTTTGAGTATCCCATCCGAATGTTTAAGCCGGCGTGGAAGTAGTAAGTGGTATGTGTGCTGTCCTGCCTTGCAGGAAGACATGGCGGGCATTTTCATTATGATGAAACGTCATCAAATATCGGATTATTTCCGATAATCATTCCACGAGATGGGCTTCCCCGTATTATTTCCTGAGACGTTTGTGACGCCCCTATGTATTTGCATGCGGGGATAGAATTGTTGACGGAAGAGAACCGTGAAAGGAATGTGCGTTGGCGAGAAATGGCGGGAGTCGAAGGAGGCGGGGCGGTCTTTGCGATAGGTTGTTCGGCGATTTCAGTGCAAAAAAGTTGCGTAAGGTGTTGTTTGGCGCTGTTGCGGCAATTGTCACTGTTGCAGTTGTCCTGTTTGTGTGGAACGGTGTCGTTAAACCTGTTTTTGACAATGCAAGGACCGAATCTACCATCAGTGTGGAAAGCCAGTTGCAGGCGGCTGTGAATATCGACGATCTATCGACCGCGAAATTCCATTATGGCGGTGTTGCTGTAAAGAAAGACAATGCTGGTAAGGACAAGTGGCATGTTGCATATGAGGCGACGGTGACTGCTGGCGTCAAGATGAGCGATATCACGTTCGAAGTGGACGATACCGCGAAGACCGTCACTCCGATTCTGCCGAAGCCGACTATTGGGGACGTCGTGGTTGATAGCGGCAGCCTCGACTTTTTCGAGAACAATCCGTCCGTTGAAATTGATGAGGTGATCAAGCTTTGCAAGCAGGATGCGCAACAGGAAACCAAGACAAACGGAGACATTATTTCTATTGCTGCCAGCAATCTTGAACAAACTGTGGATGCGTTGACCAAGGATTTCGTGGAAGCAAAAGGATACAAATTGCAGAAGGCCGAGACCGTAAAGCTCACTAAGGAGACCGCGCATGCTGACGAATAATCGTTCCATGAAACGTGCGATTGCCGCATTATGTGTTGCTACGTTTGCATGTTCTGCTGTAGGGTGCGGCGAGGAAAAGAAAGAAGCTATCCCAACTTTCTCGAATGCCACGTATATCGCACAGATGGCCACATTAAAATGTTATTACCACAACACGGCCAAGCTCAGTCATGAGGGATCGTGGTTTTTCAATAATGGCTACAAACGTATGTGGATGGAATACAGTGGCATCGTGAAGTACGGTATTGATGCCGATAAAGTAACAATTAGTCCAGATGCCAACGGTCATAAAGTAATCATTACCGTGCCTCCAGCTCACGTGTTGGATGATCCGGACGTAAATGAGAAGTCGTTCAGCAAACCGCTGGTGAGCACTGGTTTCGCCACTTCGATTACCGCCGAAGAGAAAACGGAAATGTTTGATAAGGCCCAGCAAAGCATGCTGAAGCAGGCGAAAACCGATTCGGCGTTGCTTGCCCAAGCCGAAGCTCGCGCGTGGACTATTCTAGAGCAGTATGTGCGCAATGTGCTTGGCGACGACGCGAAGAACTGGACTATCGAATTCAAGGATGTGCAATAGTCGCCAAGCGGAAACCGACTCACATCACCCGCAATTGCCATCGTGGATGGCTGTGGCCAGCTGGTCGCTGTGCGCATCCATCGCGTATTCGGCGACGCCCTGCTGCTGGTCGGCGATGCGGTTGCGATCGGCCCCGAAAAACAGCACCGAATAGGAATTCGTCACCGCCTCGGTGCGGTCGGCCGCGATCGTCGGTTGGGTGGTGCCGCAGGAGACCATGATCGAACGGTGCGAGAGCTCGTGCTTGACCATGTCCACCAGCCAAGGGCTTCGCGCGGTCTGCGTCCAACCTGGGTGCGTGGTGAGGATATGCACGACATCCCGCTGCGTGCGGTCGGGCATCTGGCAGTAATAGGCCGCCACGAATCCGTTCGGATTCTCACCTGACTGGCCGCCGCAGTTGAATTCCATGGTCTGCTCGATCTGCACGCCCATCGTTGATACCACGTTCGTGGCGAGCGTGTACCATCCGGCCGGATCGAGATCGCCGTTGCGCTCAGGTACGGCGATCGCAGCCGCTGAGGCTTCCTCGCTGTGCAGATTGCTGACCGCGGACGAGACCTGCTGCTTCACGTCCGAGCGCAGCTTGTGCAATGATTCCAGTCCGGTGAGCATTTCCCGCATCGACGAATACTCACGCTGTTTGCCGTATCGGTCGATGAGCTCGTTCACCTGCGTCGGATCGTCCACCTGCAGCAGCCATTGCGCCGCATGCTGGCTGAAATCGTCCGCCATGGCCGCGTCGACCGCGCTGAGCAGCTCCTTGGTCTGTGCGTCGAGATTATGGGCCGCCACACGCATGCTGTCGATGATGGTGCGCTGCTGGTCGCGGTACAACAGCCCGATGATGCGTTCCTGCGGATTGTCCGACAGCAGATACTTGATCTGCTTGGTGTCGGCAAGCCGGTCGTAATCGTCCATATACTGTTGCACGGTTTCGATGTGTGCGGCGAATTGATCCGGATCATCCAGGCTCTGCGCGAACGTGATGCTGTCCTGCGCGGTCTGCCGGATGTCCTGCATCGTTTCGATCTGCGGCTTGACGTTACTGACCGCGTCGCTGGTGGTGGTGCGGAGGAAATTGGCGACGCTGGCGATGACCGCAAGCACGACAAGCACGCCCACGATGCGCAAGACATTTCGCCGGCCGCGCGAATTCGGGTTGTGGTACAGCATATCTCCAGCCTACCTTGTGTAATGCATCGTCTGCCGCCGTTCCGATCGCTTGCCGCATGGTCTCCCGTGCGCATGCGGGACGGCGGCTGGGCTGTCAGCATGTGACGGTAGGCTGTGCGGTTGTAAAGACCCCAAACCGTTCATACCAGAAGGTGCATTGTGGCTATATCCAAACTCGATGAAGTCGTATCCCTTGCCAAGCGTCGTGGCTTTGTTTTTCCCGCCGGTGAAATCTACGGCGGAACCCGTTCCGCATGGGATTACGGTCCGCTCGGCGTGGCGTTGAAGGACAATATCAAGCGCGAATGGTGGCGCTCCATGGTCGTCACCCGTGGCGACGTGGTGGGCGTGGACACCTCCATCATCCTGCCGACCCCCGTGTGGGTGGCTTCCGGCCACGTGGCCGTCTTCAACGATCCGCTGGTGGAATGCCTTAACTGCCACAAGCGCCAGCGTTCCGACAAGCTTGAGGAATCCTATGCCGAGAAGCATGGAGACAAGCTGCCGGAGAACGGCATGGCCGACATCGTGTGCCCCGACTGCGGCACCCGCGGCAAGTGGACCGAACCGCGCGACTTCAACATGATGCTGCGCACCCACCTCGGCCCGGTCGAGGACGAGAACTCCCTGCACTACCTGCGTCCGGAAACCGCGCAGGGCATCTTCGTGGACTTCAAGAACGTGATGACCTCTTCCCGCAAGAAGCCGCCGTTCGGCATCGCCAACATGGGCAAGTCCTTCCGTAACGAGATCACCCCGGGCAACTTCATCTTCCGTACCCGTGAGTTCGAGCAGATGGAGATGGAATTCTTCGTCAAGCCCGGCGAGGACGAAGCCTGGCACCAGTACTGGATCGACGCCCGCACCCAGTGGTACCTCGACCTCGGCGTCAAGCCGGAGAACCTGCGCCACTACGAGCATCCGAAGGAGAAGCTGGCCCACTATTCGAAGCGCACTGTCGACATCGAATACAAGTTCGGCTTCCAGGGCTCCGATTGGGGCGAGCTCGAAGGCATCGCTAACCGTACCGACTTCGACCTGTCCGCGCACGCGGAGCACTCCGGTGAGGACCTGAGCTACTTCAACCAGGCCACCGGTGAAAAGTACGTGCCGTATGTCATTGAGCCGGCCGCCGGCCTGACCCGTTCCCTCATGTGCTTCCTCGTCGACGCCTATGACGTGGACGAGGCTCCGAACACCAAGGGCGGTGTGGACAAGCGCACCGTCCTGCATCTCGACCCGCGTCTGGCTCCGGTCAAGGCCGCCGTGCTGCCGCTGAGCAAGAAGCCGGACCTGCAGTCCGTGGCCCAGAAGCTCGCCGCCGACCTGCGCCAGAACGAGTGGATGATCGACTACGACGAGGCCGGCGCGATTGGCCGTCGTTACCGTCGTGAAGACGAGATCGGCACCCCGCTGTGCGTCACCGTCGACTTCGACACCCTTGACGACCAGGCCGTCACCATCCGTGAACGCGACACCATGCAGCAGGAGCGCGTCAGCCTCGACAAGGTGGCCGACTACATCGCCGAGCGCATCGGCGAGAAGCGCGTCAGCGTGCCGCAGATGCCGGTCGAAATGGGCGGCGAGGCTTGGCCTGAGTCCGTCAAGATCGCCGAAGCCGGTGGCCTGTACTGATCGCCACGAATCGGTCATATCGAACGGAACAAGTCTGACCTATGCCAGATAGCATTGTGAATGCCTACGAGGAATCCGACGTGCTCGACCCGCGTACCGACGCGGAACGGCCGTCGGTTCCTCCCGTTATAAAGCCCGTTGATCTGGGTCCGGTGCACGTCGAAACGCCGGTGGTGCTTTCGCCTATGGCGGGCGTCACCAACTGGCCGTTCCGCGTGATCTGCGAAAGCTACGGTCCCGACGGTCTGTACGTGGCGGAAATGATTACCGCGCGCGCATTGGTGGCCCGCAATCCGAAAGCCCTGCGCCTATGCCGTTTCGCACCCAGCGAGAAGATTCGCTCGCTGCAGCTGTACGGCGTCAATCCCTCGATTGTGGAGCAGGCCGCGAAAATCGTCATCGACGAGAACATGGCCGACCATGTCGACCTCAACTTCGGCTGCCCGGTGCCCAAGGTGACGCGTCGTGGCGGCGGTTCCGCGCTGCCATGGAAGACGGACCTGTTCCGTGAGATCATCCAACGTGTGGTCAAGGTGTGCGACGCGGCCAACGTACCAGTCACGGCCAAAATCCGCGTCGGCATCGACCATGAACACGAGACGTTCCTCGAAGCCGGGCACATCGCGCAGGAGGAAGGCTGCAAGGCCGTCACCCTGCACGCGCGTACCACCGCCGAATATTACGGTGGGCATTCCGATTGGTCCCGCATCGGCGAGCTGGTTTCCGAGCTTGATATTCCCGTCTTCGGCAACGGGGATATTTGGGGTGCCAACGACGCGTTGGCGATGGTCGCCGAAACCGGTTGCGCGGGTGTTGCGATCGGCCGCGGCTGCCAAGGCCGTCCATGGTTGTTCGCCGACATCAAGAACGCGTTCGCCGGCAGTGACGAGCGCGTCGACCCCACGCTGGGCGACGTGTGCCGCGTGATCGAACGGCATGCCGAACTGCTGACCGAATTCTATGATGGCGACGAGCGGATGGCCGTGCATGACCTGCGCAAGCACGTCGCGTGGTATCTGAAGGGCTTCCCCGTGGGCGGTTCCACACGCCGTGCGTTCATGGAATGTGAAAATCTTGAGGATGTCCGGCGCGAGATAGGCAGACTCGACCCGAACATTCGGTTCCCAGAACGCATCGCCGACAAGCCAAGGGGGCGCGTGCGCTTCGCCAAAAAGGTGCATCTGCCTTACGGATGGTTGGAATCCCGGGAAACCACGCACGAGGAGCGTGAGGCGCTGTTCGGGGATGACCCGATGGATGCCAGCTACTAAAGCCCGTCACGCATGTTCGAAGAGCCGTGTACAAATGACTGAAGGGGTCAACGCAGGCAGAATGAACATGCTGACAGCAAAAAAGTGAAAAAACGGTGGTACACGCCTGGAAAAGTGCGCGTATCATCGGCGCGATTGCGATAGAGTTGTTCATATACGTGAGTGAACAGGAGACAATGGTGAGCGAGATTGCCCAGACTGACAATTTCAACGACAAGACCAACATCAAGGTCGTCGGTGTCGGTGGAGCCGGAGGCAACGCTGTCAATCGCATGATTGCGGAGGGTCTTCAAAGCGTCGAATTTATTGCGATCAACACTGATGCAAAGGATCTGCTGCGATCCGACGCCGATGTCAAGATCTCGCTGAACGATGCCTCCAGCCGTGGTCTGGGCGCTGGCGCCGACCCGGAAAAGGGTGCCAAGGCGGCGCAGGATCACCAGTCCGACATCGAAGAGGCGCTTAAGGGCTCCGACATGGTGTTCGTCACCTGCGGTGAGGGCGGTGGCACCGGAACCGGCGCCAGCCCGATCGTGGCACGTGCGGCCCACCAGCAGGGCGCGCTGACCATTGCCGTGGTGACCCGTCCGTTCAGCTTCGAAGGTCCGCAGCGTTCCGCTTCCGCCGCGCTCGGCATCGAGAACCTGCGCAAGGAAGTCGACGCGCTGATCGTCATTCCGAACGACCGACTGCTGGAACTGTCCGACCGCACCATTGGCATCGTCGACGCGTTCAAGACCGCCGACACCGCACTGCTGGCCGGCGTGCAGGGCATCACCGACCTGATTACCTCGAATTCGTACATCCACGTTGATTTCAACGATGTCAACGCGATTCTGCGTGGTGCCGGCACCGCGCTGTTCGGCATCGGTTCCGCTCGGGGAGAGGACCGCGCCACGCAGGCCGCGGAAATCGCCATCAGCTCGCCGCTGCTGGAGGAAAGCATCGAGGGTGCGCATGGCGCACTGATCAACATCGCCGGTCCGACCGACCTGAAGCTGCAGGAAGCCGCAGCCGCGGTCGCGCTGGTGCAGAAGGCCATCCATCCGGAAGCGCAGATCATCTGGGGCCTGTCCCTGGATGACGCCTACGGCGACGAGGTGCGTGTCACCGTCATCGCGGCAGGTTTCGATGCCAATTCTAAGAAGCCCGACCAGCCGGCCGAAGAAAAGCCGGCCGCGGCCAAGGGAAACACGGTACCGCTGTCCGCGTTGTCCGCCGGCGTGCAGGCTCCCGCCCAGCAGCCGCAGCCGGTGCAGACTCCGGCGGTGCCGCAGGTGCAGCCGCTGTCCAGCTACATTCCGTCCACTCCGGACCAGAACGTCGCCTCGTTCGACCAGACCACCGAGCATGAAGTGGTTTCGGCTAACGATCCGGGCGACCTCGATATTCCGGATTTCCTGCGCTAAAGTCAACGCGTAGACGCGAAAGGAACATACATGGCAGGTTTCATGAAGAACGCGATGTCGTACTTGGGAATGTCCGACGTCGCCGAGGGTGAGGATGATTTCGAGGATGACGTCGACACCGGCGAGACCTCGTTCGATTCGGATCATTCCGTCACCCCGATGCCTTCCTCTTCGGCTTCCGCTTCCACGCCGTCCGCTCCGCGTGAGCAGTCCAACCCGTTCCAGGGGGGTAGAGTGAGTCGCATCACCACCATCCATCCGAAGACCTATGACGATGCGCAGATGGTCGGTCGCGCCATTCGTGACGGCATTCCGGTGGTGCTGAACCTGACAGGTGTGGCCGAAGCCGTGGCATACCGCATCGTCGACTTCTCCGCCGGTGTGGTGTTCGGCGTGCGCGGCTCCATCGAACGCGTCACTCCGCGCGTGTTCCTGCTGAGCCCGGCCCAAGTGAACATCAAGGTCGAGGAGCCTGAAGACAAGGGTCCGGCCCACGACCTGTTCGCCGACTGAGCCGTGTAGCACAGAGCAAGCACAAATCAGACGATTATGCCCCCACTGAAAGCGGGGGCATTTTGTTATGCGCGCTTGATACAGTGGCAACGTGATTCTCTCGATAATTGGTAGCGTCGTCCATTTTCTGGTCAACGCCTATATCCTGGTGCTGTTCGTCCGCATGATTCTCGACTGGGTGTTGGCATTGTCGCCGACGTGGCGGCCAAGCGGAATCGTGGCCTCGTTGTTCGACGCCATCTACCAGCTGACGGAGCCGCCGTTAAGGTGGTTGCGGCAGTATATTCGTCCCGTTCCGCTCGGACCGATCTATTTTGACGTCGCGTATCTTGTGCTTTATTTCGTTCTTGTGGTCATTGATTTCCTTATTTAGCACCTCTAAAAAACCATTTTTCCGCAAAATATCTATGGTTTCGTGCTAGAGTCGAACACTGAAAGCAACAACAGTAAGGCATCAAGCCCAAAGCGAGGTGTAAGGATTTATGGCTCTGTTGACGCCGAAAGATATTAGGGAGCATACTTTCCAGACCGTAAGGTTCAAGGAAGGCTATGACGTCGATGAAGTCGATGACTTCCTCGATCAGGTAACCGAGACGGTGGAAGCCCTTGGCAAGCAGGCAGTTGCCGGCGGACAGGCCACGCAGTCTCTTGGCCCAGATGTCGCAGGACTCAATTCCAAGATTTCCGAGTTGAATGCTCAGATCCAGTCCCTGCAGCAGGAGAACGCGACGCTGAAGTCCGCCTCCGAGCAGGCAGCTGGTGCGGGAGACCAGGCCGCTCAGGCCGCTCAGGCCGCGGCCGCCAAGCTTTCCGAGGCAGAGGAAAGCAATCGTGCGCTGTCTTCCCAGAACGAGCAGCTCAAGGGGCAGATCGATCGTCTGTCCGCGCAGGTCGATCAGCTCACCGCCCAGGCAGCCGAAGCGGCCGGTCAGGCCGACCTTGGCGAGCAGCTTACCGCCGTGCAGCACGAGCGTGACACGTTCCGCGCACAGACCGAGGACCTGTCCCGTCAGCTGGCATCGGCCCAGGAGCAGGTGGTCGTGGCTCAGCGTCAGAAGGAGCAGATCGATCAGCTCACCGCAAAGCTTCAGGAAGCGCAGGACCAGGTCGCTCAGGCCCAGCAGCTCACTCAGGAGCATGCTGCCCAGTCCCAGCAGCAGGATGCCCAGGTGAAGCAGCAGGCCATGCAGATTCAGCAGCTTGCCCAGCAGCTGAAGGATTCCCAGATTCGCGAGGCACAGCTGCGCGAACAGGTCGCCAAGTCCGAGCCGAGCACCGAAACCGGCAGCCTGCAGAAGATCGCAGGTGCCGCGGCAAGCGCCAATACCGAGCCGGAGCGCGCCACCGCCATGCTGACGCTGGCCATGCAGCTGCACGACCAGTACGTCGACAAGGGCAAGGCCAAGGCCAAGGAGATCACCGAGGAAAGCCAGCGCAAGTACGAAGAGATCATCGGCAGCGCCAACGACTACTCCAACCGCACTCGTTCCGAGGCTGACCAGTACTCCACCGACACCCGCGCCAACGCCGACAACTACCTGTCCGGCAAGACCCAGGATGGCGATGCCTATCTGGCACAGAAGCAGCAGGATGGCGATGCGTACCTGAACCAGAAGACCGAGGAGGGCGACGCCTACCTTGCGCAGAAGACCGAGGAAGGCAATGCCTATCTGGCCGGCAAGCAGCAGGATGGCGACGCTTATCTGGAGCAGAAGCAGCAGGAAGGCGACGCCTACTTCGCGCAGAAGCAGGAAGAGGGCGACGGCTACCTGGCTCAGAAGACCCAGGACGCCGACACGTACTTCTCCGACAAGCACACCGAGGCCGACAACTACGAAGCCGAAGTGCAGAAGCGCGCCTTCGACTACGATTCGAAGACCCGTACCGCTGCCGACGACTACGCCCAGCAGGTCCGCGACAACCTCGAGACCCAGACCAAGGTCATCGAAGGCAACATCAAGGGCCTCAAGCAGTTCGAAACCGAATACCGTGCACGACTCACCGACTTCCTCGGCCAGCTCGTCAACCAGGTGTCCGATACGAACAACTACGACCAGGACCCTCAGGACAACAACGACTGAGATTAGCCTGTGTCTGACATCATGAAGAATGATCAAAGACGGCTGCGCGACCGCGTGGCCGTCTTTGCGTGTATTGCGATCGCGGCGATCGCAATTGACCAGCTCACCAAGATGTGGGCTTTGTCCGCATTGGCCGATGGCCGTACCATACGCGTGATTCCCGGCCTGCTTTCGTTGACATTGGTGCGTAATCCAGGCGCCTCGCTCGGCATGGGCTCCGGCATGACGTGGCTGATTTCCCTGCTGGCGATGGCGGCCTGCGTGGCGTTGGTCGTACTTGCCGTCCGCACCATTTCCATGAAATGGACGGTGCTGTTCGCCTTCGCCTTCGCAGGAGCGTTCGGCAACCTCATCGACCGCGTCATCTATGCGGAAGGGTTCCTCAACGGCAAGGTCGTGGATTTCCTGAACTACGGATGGTCCATCGGCAACGTGGCGGACATCTTCCTCATGCTCGCGGGCGTTGCGGCGGTGTTGCTGCTGTTCCTCGGGGAACCGTTCAGCCAAAAGGACCTTGACGAGGCCAACGGCAAGACGCTTGGTGATGATGCGAACGCAACCGACGACGGGGCGAAAGCAGCATGAGCCGTCTCGTACCCGCTCCCGACGCGCTCGTCGGCAAACGATTCGACGTCGCGGTCGCCAAAATGCTTGGCATTTCCCGGGCCAAGGCGGCCGACCTCATCGAAAGCGGACAGGCGCGCGTGCTCGGCAGGGACATTTCCAAATCGTCGACCCTGCAGGCAGGCGAAACCGTAGAATTCGACATCGTCGAGGAACGGTCCGAACCGGAACCGATCGCCCATGACATGGCCGTCGTCTATGAGGACGACGATGTGGTCGTGGTGGACAAGCCGGTCGGCGTCGCCGCGCACGCATCCGTCGGATGGACCGGTCCGACGGTGCTTGGCAGCCTGATCGACAGGGGAGTGCACATCACGTCATATGGCGCGGCAGGCCGTCAAGGCATCGTGTCACGACTCGACGTGGGCACATCGGGACTGATGCTCGTATGCAAGTCCGATCTTGCGTACGTGGAGATGCGCCGGCAGTTCGCCGAACATGAGGTCGTCAAAACATATCACGCACTCGTGCAGGGCAATCTCAAAGAAGACAAAGCCACCATCGAAGCGCCGATCGGACGCGCCAAAGTCTCCGACTTCCGCTTCTGCGTGACACCGGCCGGCAAAGAGGCCATCACGCATTGGGACGTGATGGAACGTTTCGGCGAAGCCACGCTCGTATCCGTGAACCTGGAAACCGGCCGCACCCATCAGATCCGCGTGCATTTCTCATCCATCGGGCATCCGTTGGCGGGGGACGCCATGTACGGCGCGAATCCGCAGCTGAGCGAGGCGCTTGGCCTTGAACGGCAATGGCTGCACGCCATGCAATTGGAATTCCGCCATCCGCGTACGCACGTGTGGACCACGGTGAAATCGCACTATCCCGCCGACCTGCAGCATGCGCTTGACGTGATGCGCGCACGGCACGCCGACCAGTCCCTATAAAAGTGTGGCCGGACGGCCAGAAACGACTCCACGCCGTCATGAAGCCCAGCTAAATTGGAACGCATGGCTACTTCCGCAAATTTCGTGCAACTGCATAATCACACGCATTATTCGCTGCTCGACGGCGCATCGAAAATACCGGATCTGGTCAAGCGCGCCAAGGAACTGGGCATGCCGGCCGTCGGCATCACCGACCACGGCAACATGCATGGCGCGTATGAGATGTGGAGCGCCGCGGTCAACGCCGGCATCAAGCCGATCATCGGCATCGAAGCCTATGTGACGCCGGAAACCGCACGTCAGGACCCCACCCGTGTGAGCTGGGACACCAACTGGAATCCGGATCTGGATCCGCTGCATCGCCGCCGTAACCCGGATGATGTGTCCGGCGGCGGTGTCATCACCCACCTGACCATGTGGGCAGAAAACGACGAAGGCCTCGTCAACCTCATGAAAGCCTCCACCGACGCGAACCTTGAAGGCCGAGTCATGCGCTATCCGCGTATGGATAAGGAAATCCTCGCCAAATATTCGAAAGGCATCATCGCCTCGTCCGGCTGCCCGTCGGGCATCATCCAGACTCGTCTGCGCCTGGGCCAGTTCGATGACGCGTTGCGTGCCGCCGGCGAATTCCAAGACATTTTCGGCCGCGATAATTTCTACATCGAATTCATGGACCACGGCCTGAAAATCGAAAAGCAAGTGACCGACGGGCTGCTCGACATCGCAAAAAAGCTCAACGCGCCGCTGCTGGCCACCAACGATTCCCATTACACGCGTGCCGAAGACGCCGGCGCGCAGGACGCCATGCTGTGCATCAACTCCGGCTCCACGCTGGACGAGCCGGGCCGATTCAAATTCGACGGCACCGGCTACTACATCAAATCCGCCGAGGAAATGCGCGAACTGTTCAAAGACCTTCCCGAAGCGTGCGACAACACGTTGGAGATCGCCGAACGCTGCAACGTCATGTTTGACGATCATGAAGACGGCGCGTTCATGCCGCAATTCGACTGTCCGGAAGGCTGGGACGAGACGTCGCTGTTCCTGAAGAAGGTCGAGGAAGGCCTGGAACGCCGGTACAACGGCAAGCCGTCGCTCGAAGTGCTGCGGCAGGCCGACTACGAATGCGGCGTGATCTGCCAGATGCAGTTCTGCGGCTACTTCCTCGTCGTGGCCGACTACATCAACTGGGCGAAGGCCCACGGCGTGATGGTGGGGCCGGGCCGTGGCTCCGCCGCAGGCGCCATGGTCGCGTATGCGATGGGCATCACCGAACTTGATCCGCTTGAACATGGTCTGATCTTCGAACGATTCCTCAATCCGGAACGTGTCTCACTGCCTGATATCGACGTCGACTTCGACCCGGACGGTCGTGGACGCGTGCTCGACTACGTGGGTGAGAAATACGGACGTGACAAAGTGGCGCAGTGCGTGATCTACGGCACCATCAAAACCAAGCAGGCGCTGAAGGACTCCGCCCGCATCATGGGATACGACTTCTCCGTCGGAGACAAGATCACCAAAGCCCTGCCTCCCGCACAGACCGGCGGCAAGGACATTCCGCTGCACGACATCTTCGACCCAAGCGCGAAACGATACGCGGAAGCACGCGAATTCCGCGAACTGTACGATTCCGACCCGGACACGAAACGCATCACGGACGAGGCGATGGGCATCGAAGGTCTGATTCGTCAGACCGGTGTGCACGCCTGCGCCACCATCATGGGCAGCGAGCCGATCACCAACACGTCGCCGCTGCTGGAACGTACCGACGGCACCGTCACCACCACGCTCGAATACCATACGTGCGAAACGCTCGGTCTGGTCAAGATGGACTTCCTCGGACTTTCCAACTTGACGGTGATTCGAGACACCCTGAACAACATCGAGGCGAACGGCAAGGAACGCATCGACCATACGAAGATTCCGCTGGACGACCGCCCCACCTACGACCTGCTGTCCCGTGGCGACACGCTCGGCGTGTTCCAGCTCGATTCCGACGGCATGCGCTCGCTGCTGAAAACGTTGAAGCCGAACAACTTCAACGATATTTCCGCACTGATCGCGCTGTACCGTCCAGGTCCGATGGATATGGATTCGCACACCAACTATGCGAAGCGCAAGAACGGTCTGCAGAAGATCACGCCAATCCACCCCGAAGTGGCCGAACCGCTTAAGGAAGTGCTCGACGAGACCTACGGTCTGATCGTCTACCAGGAGCAGGTGCAGTCCGCGGCGCGAATCCTCGCCGGCTATTCGCTGGGCAAGGCAGACGTGCTGCGTCGAGCGATGGGCAAGAAGAAGCCGGAAGTGCTGGCCAAGGAGAAGATTCCGTTCTTCGCCGGCATGAAGGAGCATGGATATTCCGAAGAGGCCGCGCAGGCCGTGTGGGACATCCTCGTGCCGTTCTCCGGCTACGCGTTCAACAAGGCGCATTCGGCCGCATACGGTTTGATCTCCTACTGGACCGCGTATCTGAAAACGCATTATCCGGTGGAGTTCATGGCCGCCCTGCTGCAAGGCGCCAGCACGAACAAAGACAAGACCGCGCTGTACCTGGGCGAGGCGCGACGCATGGGCATCCAGGTGCTTTCTCCGGACGTGAACGAGTCGGTGTACGAGTATTCGGCAGTCGGCGACGTCGTGCGATTCGGCCTCGGCGCCATCCGCAACGTCGGCAAGAACGCGGTCGATGCGATCATCGCGGAACGTGAGAACGGCCACGGCAAGTACGTGAACTTCACCGATTTCATCAAACGCGTGCCGTTGGAGGCGCTGAACAGGCGATTGGTGGAATCGCTGATCAAGGCCGGCGCGTTCGACTCGATCGACCCGAACCGTCGTGCGCTGTTCACCATCCACGAAACGGCCATCAATTCGGTCGTCGGCCTGAAACGCAAGCAGGCGGAAGGCCAGTTCGACCTGTTCGCCGACCTGGACGATTCCAAAGAGAACGATTCCGCCATGGGAGACGCCATGGTGCAGGTGCCCGACGTGGAGGAGTGGGACAAGAAAACCAAGCTCAACTTCGAACGTGAGATGCTTGGCCTGTACGTGTCCGACCATCCGTTGAGCGGCATGCAGTCGATTCTGGTGTCGTTGCGCGAAATGTCGATAGCACACCTGATCGACCGCGCGGGAAGCATGCCGGACGGCCAGCAGGTGACGATCGCGGGCCTGATCACGAATGTGGACCGCCGCGTGTCGAAAAAGGGCAATCCGTGGGCCATCGTAACCGTCGAGGATTTGGAAAGTTCCATCCAATGCATGTTCTTCGGCAAGGTGTACGAGGCCGCCGCGCCCGAGCTCGCCGTCGACACCGTGGTACAGATCCGCGGCCAGGTGGAGAAGCGCGATGAGACAGTGAGCATGCGCGCCACCGAATTCACCGTGCCGACGTTGGAGGCGCAGGATGAACGTCCGCTGACGATTGTGCTGCCGCCGATCGCGCTCGACCAGTCGCATGTGCGGCGGCTCGGGCAGATTCTGACCAGCCATCCCGGCCCATGCGAGGTGAAACTGGCGTTGATGGACGACAAAGGCAACGCCAAGGTGCTGACGTTCGGAGACCGGTTCCGCGTCAAACGCGACACGTCGCTGTTCGCCGAAATCAAGATTCTCTTCGGACCGAGCTCGCTTCCGTTGGCCTGAGCGGTTTGACTTGAACGGTTTGACCTGAACAGGTTTTTGATTGCCGGCCGATGCTGAATGGCGTCGACCGGCATATATTTTTCGCGGAAATCGGCATGGCATGGAAAACGGCGGATCTGCGTGTCTCACAATGCGGCTGAATGTGAGACGACGGGACGTTCTCGTGACTTGGCGTTGTTACCATGGGGCGTTATGAGCGAAGAAAACTATATGCGAATCATTGACCTGCGCGGCAAGAAGCTGACCCGAGCTGAAATGCTGGAAGCCATGCCCCGCGCCGAGATGGGCACCAACGAGGCCACTGAGCTCGTACAGCCGATTCTCGATGATGTGAAGGCCCGCGGCGCTGCGGCCCTGCGCGACTTCGCGGAGAAGTTCGACCATATCCGTCCCGAGCATCTGCGTGTGCCGGTCGAGGCCATGAAGGCCGCCGTCGACGAGCTCGATCCGGAAGTGCGCGCCGCCATCGAGGAATCCGTGCGCCGCTGCCGCGCCGTATCCGCATCCCAGGTGCCGGCCCCGTTCCACACCGACCTGGCCGAAGGCGCGCGCGTCGCCGAACGTTGGATTCCGGTGCAGCGCGTCGGCCTGTACGTGCCGGGAGGCAAGGCCGTCTACCCGAGCTCCGTCATCATGAACGTGGTGCCGGCGCAGGCCGCAGGCGTCGAATCGCTGGCCATCGCCACCCCGCCGAGCCGCAGCAGCTCCGACGGTCTGCCGGACAAGACCATCCTCGCCACCTGCGCCATCCTCGGCGTGGACGAGGTGTACGCGGTCGGCGGCGCTCAGGCCATCGCCATGTTCGCTTACGGCGCCAAGGGCTCCGAACCGCAGGACGGCGAGATCCTGTGCGATCCGGTGGACAAGATCACCGGCCCGGGCAACATCTTCGTCGCCACCGCCAAGCGCATGGTCTCCGGCATCGTCGGCATCGACGCCGTCGCCGGTCCGACCGAAATCGCCATCATCGCCGACAAGGGCGCCAACCCAAGCTGGCTCGCCGCCGATCTGATCGGCCAGGCCGAACATGACGAGCTCGCCGGCTCCGTGCTTATCACCGACAGCGAAGACATCGCCGACAAGGTGCAGGAAAGCCTCAAGTACCGCGTGCCTCGCACCGAACACGCCGAGCGCGTCAACACGTCGCTGCGCGGCCGCCAGTCCGGCATCATCCTCACAGACGGCATCGAACAGTCCATCGACGCGGCCAACGCGTACGCGGCCGAACACCTTGAAGTGCAGACCGCTGATCCGGATGCCGTGATCGCCAAGATCCGCAACGCCGGCGCCATCTTCCGTGGCCCGTACTCCCCGGTTCCGCTGGGCGACTACATGTCCGGTTCCAACCACGTGCTGCCGACCTCCGGCACCGCGCGCTTCGCCGCCGGCCTCGGCGTGCACACCTTCATGAAGCCGGTCGAAGTCATCGAATACGACGAGCAGGGACTGAAGACCCTCGCCGCCCGTGTGAACGCCTTCGCCGTCTCCGAAGATCTGCCGGCACACGGCGAATGCGTGCTGAGCCGCTTCATCGACGACCCGTACAACAAGGCGACCATCAAGGAACAGGAAGAGCAGGCCGGCCTCCGATGAGCGAGACTTCCAGCAACGCGATTCCGGCATATCTGCCGCTGCGCAACGACCTGATCGGCGAAGAACCGTACGGCGCGCCGCAGCTCGACGTGCCGGTGTGCCTCAACGTCAACGAGAATCCGTACGCGCCCGAACCGGCCGTGGTGGAAACCATCGCCCAGCGTGTCAAGGAGATCGCCCCGACGCTCAACCGCTATCCGGACCGCGAGCATATCGAACTGCGCAAGGCTTTCTCCACATATCTGGAACGCGAATCGGGCGTGAAGCTCAGCGTCGACCAGTTGTGGGGCGCCAACGGCTCCAACGAGATCATGCTGCAGCTGTTCCAGGCGTTCGGTGGCCCCGGCCGCATCGCGCTCGGCTGCGATCCGACGTACTCCATGTATCCGGAATACGCGCGCGACACGTTCACCACGTGGAAGCTTGCGCACCGCAACGCCGACTTCACGCTTGACGTGGACGCCACCATCAAGGCGATCGAAGACGTCAAGCCGGCCATGATCGTGCTCACCAGCCCGAACAATCCGACCGGCACCCCGCTCAAGCCGGAAGATCTGAAGCGCGTGCTCGAAGCCGCCCGTACCGCCGAAGTGGCAGGCGCCGCCGAAGGCGTGCATCCGGTGGTCGTGGTGGACGAGGCGTACATCGAATTCCGAGATCCGGGCACGCCCACCGCGCTGGAACTCATCGGCGAATACGAAAACCTCGCCGTCAGCCGCACCATGAGCAAGGCGTTCGCCTTCGCCGGCGCACGCGTCGGCTACCTGGCCGCCAACAAGGGCATCATCGACTGCGTGCGCATCGTGCGCATGCCGTACCACCTGTCCGCCGTCACCCAGGCCGCCGCCCTCGCCGCGTTCGAACACACCGACGAACAGCTGAGCCGCGTGGCGCACCTGCGCGAAACCCGCAACGCCACCTCCGCATGGCTCAAGGAGCAGACCTACAAGGGCCAGCCGCTCGAAGTGGCCGAAACCCAGTCGAACTTCATTCTCTTCGGCGGCCATTTCGACGACCGCGACCGCATCTTCGACGAACTGTTGAAGCGCGGCGTGCTCATCCGCGTCGTCGGTCCGGAAGGCTGGATGCGAGTGTGCATGGGCACCGACGAGGAAATGGCACGGTTCCGTGAGGCGTTGGTCGAAGTGCTGCGCATCGTGGAACAGGGCTGAACAAGCCGGAACGCAAGCTGGGATACTGTCCGGAACGGAAGTTCGTGACAGTATTCGGCAATAAGCTTGAAACAGAACAGAATCGCGGTGGCTGCGGAAGACGCAACCACCGCAATCGCAATATCGTAGCTGTAATATCGCAACTGCAACATCGCAAAAGGAGTCGCAACATGGCACGTACTGCAACCATCGTTCGTGAAACCAGCGAATCCAAGGTGGAGCTGAGTCTCAACCTCGACGGAACCGGCAAAACCGACATCGACACATCCGTGCCGTTCTACAATCACATGATGACGGCGCTCGGCAAGCATTCGCTGATCGACCTGAAAATCAAAGCCACCGGGGACACCGACATCGACGCGCACCACACCGTCGAAGACATCGCCATCGTATTCGGCGAGGCTCTGAAGCAGGCCCTCGGAGACAAGCGTGGCATCCGCCGTTTCGCCGACGCCACCGTGCCGCTCGACGAGGCACTCGCCAAAGCCGTCGTCGACATTTCCGGCCGCCCGTACTGCGTGTGCACCGGAGAGCCGGAAGGCTTCGAATACTGCATGATTGGCGGGCATTTTACCGGTTCGCTCGTTCGCCATGTCATGGAATCCATCGCCATGCATGCCGGCATCTGCCTGCACCTGCACGTGATTTCCGGCCGCGACCCGCACCACATCGCCGAAGCCGAATTCAAGGCTTTGGCCCGCGCATTGCGTTTCGCCATCGAACCCGATCCGCGCGTCGACGGCATTCCCAGCACGAAGGGCGCGCTGTGATGTCCGACGACAAGGACGATTTGAACGGTTTCGACGGCTTGGGGAAGACCAACGACGACGGCATGCATTTCAGCGAAGAGGAGCTGGAAGCGGCCATGGCCGGCTTCGAAAAGGAATTCCAGGACGAGGAAGCTGCCCAACAGAACGATGCTCCCGCGCAGGTGCCATTCGATCAGCCGGATGAGACGGTTAATTCCGATGCGTCTTCCGACGAATCGCAGGACGGCCTGCAATCGAAGGAAGCCGACGCGGTACTGTCCGAAGCCGAGAACTCGCTGTCATTCGACGACGAGTTGCAGGGGCTGCTGGGCAACCGTGCGAAAGTCGCGGTGATCATCACCCGACTTGCCTCCGCACGCCTGTTCGCCGCGTTCTGCCAACTGTCCGACATCTCCGCGCAATGCCTCGCCTCACCGCAAGGCGCGGTCGCTGTATTACGCAATCTCGACGGCGATGGCCCGGAAGCGGCCATCAAAGATCTGACCACCGTGGTCTCCGGCATGCCTGCCGTCCTCGCGATCAACCGTGCGGACAAGCTCGAGGCGACGATGTACCTGCAAGGCAAGGTCGGCCAGACGTTCGCGCCACCGGTGCTGCTCACCTCCACCGCGCCGTTCGTCGAAGACCTGCTGCTGGGCATCACCGACGTTCAGGGGGTGCGTGATTCCGGCGTGGAAACCGTCGATTCCGCAAGCCTGACCCGTGATGACGCCATGAAGATCCTCGCCGAGCACACGCGATTCGGTCGTGGTTCGTCAAGCATCGAATAAGTTTTTCCCCGAAGGATGGATTCTTCGGCAAGCAAAAGAAGGAGAGCGCCCATGACTTCCGTGGTGGTGTTCGATTACGGTTTCGGCAACGTGCGTTCCATGGTGCGCGCGCTGGCCAATCTCGACCTCGACGTGACCCTCACGTCCGACCATCGTCAGGCTCTGGAAGCCGACGGACTGGTGGTGCCGGGTGTGGGCGCGTTCGGCGCATGCATGGAAGGACTGAAAAGCGTCGGCGGAGACAGGGTCATCAAAGACCGTCTGCGCGCCGGCCGCCCGGTGCTCGGCGTCTGCGTGGGCGAGCAGATCATGTTCGAACGTGGCATGGAACATGGCGACGGCACGCCCGGTCTCGGTCTGATCAAGGGCGATGTCGAGCTGCTCGACGCCGACGTGGTGCCGCACATGGGTTGGGACACCGTCGAAGCGCCGGAAGGTTCCGTGTTGCTCAAGGGCGTGGAGAACGAACGATTCTATTTCGTGCACTCCTTTGCCGCGATGAGCGCTTCGCCTGCCGACACCTCCGCCGACCAGCTGGACTTCGGCGATGCGGAAGAGCATGTGACGTGGTGCACCTACGGGCGCAGCCGATTCGTGGCCGCCTACGAACGTGGACCGTTGTTCGCCACGCAGTTCCATCCGGAGAAATCCGCCGAAGCCGGCGCGCAGCTGCTGCGTAACTGGGTTGCGACGTTCTGAACGCGGATTCGTGCAAGGCAATCGCAACAATCGCAAAATCGTAAATTCAAATCGGTAATCGCAAGATCCGTTGAACGGCCGAAAACCGTTCAACGCAACGAAAGGTATGACATGTCTTTGACGCTGCTTCCCGCCGTCGACGTCCGTGATGGCAAGGCCGTGCGCCTGCGCCAAGGCGAATCCGGCTCCGAAACCGACTACGGCTCCCCGCTGGAAGCCGCCCGCACGTGGGTGGAATCGGGTGCGGAATGGATCCACCTCGTCGATCTCGACGCCGCATTCGGCACCGGCAACAACCGTGACCAGCTGCGCGCCATCGTCAAGGAACTGGGCGACAAGGTCAACATCGAAATGTCCGGCGGCGTGCGCGACGACGCCTCGCTCGACGCGGCGCTCGAAGCCGGCGCGGCCCGCGTGAACATCGGCACCGCGGCTCTGGAGAACCCCGACTGGACCGCTTCCGTCATCAAGAAGTACGGCGACCGTGTGGCCGTCGGCCTTGACGTGCGCGGCCACACCCTCGCGGCCCGCGGCTGGGTGAAGGAAGGTGGCGACCTGTTCGAGACCATGAAGTTCCTCGACTCCGTCGGCTGCTCCCGTTACGTGGTCACCGACGTGGCACGCGACGGCATGATGAGCGGCCCGAACATCGAGCTGCTGCGCGAAGTGGCGTCCCGCACCGACGCGAAGGTCACCGCATCCGGTGGCATCTCCAAGCTCGACGACCTGCGCAACATCAAGGAGCTCGCCGAACTGGGCGTGGACGCCGCGATTCTCGGCAAATCGCTGTACGCGCGCGCCTTCACGCTGGAGGAAGCCCTCGAAGTCGCACGCTGACATGTCGCGACACGGCATGTGTTAACGACGTTCGTAACATGCGCATGGAACGATTGGACACTATGGATAAACAGCAAGAGTTTGCTTTGCGCACGGTCGAGGAACGCGACGTGCGCTTCATTCGTCTATGGTTCACGGATGTGTTGGGAACACTGAAGTCCGTGGCCATCGCGCCGGCGGAACTGGAAGCCGCATTCGAGGAAGGGCTCGGATTCGACGGTTCCGCCGTGGAAGGCCTCACCCGCGTGTCCGAAGACGATATGATCGTCAAGCCCGATCCGTCGACGTTCCAGATTCTTCCGTGGCGCGGAGGCCCGCAGGGCACCGCACGTATGTTCTGCGACGTGCTCACCCCCGATGGCGAGCCATCGTTGGGCGATCCACGCCATGTGCTCAAGCAGGCGCTGGCCAAAGCCAAGGAAAAGGGATTCACGTTCTACGTGCATCCGGAAATCGAGTTCTACCTGTTCGAGAAGCAGGATGATTGGTCCCGTACACCGAAACCAATCGACGAGGGCGGTTACTTCGATCACGTGCCGCGTAGCCCTGGCATGGACTTCCGCCGCGCCACCGTCAATATGCTCGAACAGATGGGCATTTCGGTGGAATACTCGCATCATGAGGCGGGGCCAGGCCAGAACGAGATCGATCTGCGATATGCGGACGCACTCACCACGGCCGACAACATCATGACCTTCCGCACCGTCGTCAAGGAGATCTCTCTGGAGCGTGGCATCCATGCCAGCTTCATGCCGAAGCCGCTTGTCGACGCTCCGGGATCCGGCATGCACACGCATCTGAGCCTGTTCGAAGGCGATGCCAACGCGTTCTACGAGGCCGGCCAGGAATTCAATATGTCCGTCACCGCACGTCAGTTTGCCGCCGGCATCCTGTACCACGCGGCCGAGATCTGCGCGGTCACCGACCAGTACGTCAACTCCTACAAGAGGCTGTGGGGCGGTGCCGAAGCGCCGAGCTACATCTGCTGGGGCCATAATAACCGTTCCGCGTTGCTGCGCATCCCGCAGTACAAGCCAGGTAAGGGCAACTCCGCCCGTATGGAATTCCGCGCGTTGGACCCGGTCGCCAATCCGTACCTCGCATACTCCGTGCTGCTGGCCGCCGGACTCGATGGCATCGACAAGCAGATGCAGCTGGGGGAGCCGACCAGTGACGACGTGTGGGAGCTCACCGACGCCGAACGCCAGGCCATGGGCATCCAGCCGCTGCCGGAATCGCTTGACGAGGCTCTGAAGATCATGGAGAAGTCCGACTTCGTGGCGGATGTGCTCGGCGAGCATGCGTTCGAATACTTCCTGCGCAACAAGCATCAGGAATGGGATGAGTACCGCAAGCAGGTCACCCCGTTCGAGCTGAAGAAGTATCTGCCGAAGCTGTGATCGCGGACCATCGATAGACAAAACGTCATACACGAGGCCGCCGTCCGGAACATAAACCGGGCGGCGGCCTTGCTCGTGCGTTTCGCACACGTCTATGGCGGAAAGGCCACGGGGAATCGGTGTCGGACTGGTCGAGGATATGCTCGAACGGCATATCCTCATTGGGATGCATCAGCCTCGCGGGCTGCCGAACATCGAATGGTAGATAATCGCGAAATTGCGGTTGCCGTATGACGAGCAGGAATCGCCTTCACCGGCCCCCGCTTCGAGCGCCGCGGCATTCGGCTGATACGGGGTGTATATGTACAGCAGCGCGGTCGCCCGGTTCTCGATGTACACGTTGCTGCCGCCGCAGCCGGCATTTGGATTGTACTGGATGTAATTGAGCCGTCCGGCATGGTAGCCGTAGCGTCCCTCGTGCCGAAGATAGTACTGGTACCGTTTGGCCGCGCCGTACACCTGTTTGAAGAAGCCGGCATAGGTGGGGTCGCAGTTCGCATCATCCGGGCAGCTCAGGCCCATCGCCGCTTTGAATTGGAAATCGTTTGGATTGGTGGCCGTGAGCAGATGCTGCTCCTTTTGCAACACGGTGAGCAGCACCTTCTGGCTGATGCCGCATGCCTTGCCCGCCTTGTAGACAATCGCCGCCGCGCTTTCGTTCGGGCCACCATCATAAGCCTGGCAATATTCGTCCGCGGACTGCGATTCGGTGCTGAACGTCATGGACTTCAGGCATCGTTCGCCACTGCAGGCCACGCCCTGCTGTTCGATGATGGTGCTGACCTGCTGCTCGCTCAACGCATTGCCGTTGAAGAACGTGCCGTCGGAAATGATGTTGCCGGGATTGAAGTCGTATTGCGACTGCGACTGGCTTTGCGCGGTGAGCGCCTCGTTCACCTGCACGCGCCAGCCGATGAAGCGCACCGCCCCCACGATGATGGCGATCGCCGCGATCGCTGCCACGGTCGCGGTGGCGACCATGCCGATGCGTGCGATGGGATTCGCCTTCCGCCACATGGTGCGGAGATTCTTGAGATTGAGGGGCTTGCGATTGCGGGTTTTCCGTGCTTTGCGCGTGCTGTTCGTCTTGCGTGTCATCGTGCGTCATATTGTATCGCGCATGGCATAGTGTTGCCTCGGATTGGTTACGTCAATCGATTGATGTCCCGGTGTGGAAGAGAAATGCGGCATGGCAAAGGAACGGTTCTTCAATCTTCCGGTGCTTATCCTGATCGCCTCGAGCTTCATGCTCGGCATGAGCGAATTCATCATGGTCGGCATCCTGCCGGACATCGCCGTCGGATTGAAGGTGTCGGAGGTGACGGTCGGCAATCTGGTGTCGCTGTTCGCGTTCGTGTACGCGCCGGTCACGCCGCTCGGTTCGGCCCTGTCCGCGCGCTTCCCGTGGTTCGCCACGCATATGACGCTGATCGGCGTGTTCCTGGCGGGCAACCTGCTGTGCGCCTTCGCGCCCAACTACGCGGTGCTGATGGCCGGACGCATCCTGATCGCGCTGGTGTCCGGCACACTGGTGGCCATCGCCATGACCTACGCGCCCGATGTGACCACCGACACCTTCCGCACGAAATTCATCGCATGGGTGTTCTCCGGCTTCTCCATCGCCTCCGTGGTGGGTGTGCCGGTCGGCACTTGGGTGGCCAACGCGTTCGGCTGGCGTTGGGCGTTCCATCTGGTCAACGCGCTTACCGTCGTGCTCATCATCGGCATGGTCGCCGTGCTGCCGCGCAACAGCCATGCGGCAAAAATCGGCTTCCTGTCCCAGTTCCGCCTGTTCTTCGACCGCCGCATCCAGCTGGGCGTGCTCGACGTGGTGTGCGGCGCGGCCGCAAGCTACGTGTTCTACACGTACCTGACTCCGATCATGCGCGATGAAGTGCATGTGCCGGAGCAATATCTGAGTGTCGGACTGGTGATCTTCGGCGCGGCCTGCCTGTGGAGCAACCTGTATGGCGGCAAGCTCGCGGACCGGGGCAGGGGAGTGGAGCCGCTGACGCACATCCGTCCGATCTACTGCGCGCACGCGGTGCTCATGGCATCGCTCATCGTGGCGCATTGGGTGGCGGTGTTGGCGGCTGCGGTGCGTACGCCGTTGGCTGTGTTCGCCGGTGTGATGGTGGCGAGCCTGTTTGCGGGGTTGTTGATTCGGGAATCGCAGTTGTTCCGTTTCTTCAAGAAGCGTTGACTGGTTTGAGGAAACGGAACAATCCGTTGGGTTGTTTGGTCGGTGGCTAGGCGATGGCCTTTTTGATGCGTTGCAGGCTGATCGGTTTCGGCGTGCCGAGTTCCTGCGCCCAAAGGGATACGTAGAATTCCTCGAGCATCCAGCGCAAGGTCTCGGCCTGTTTCATGAGTGTTTCATGGCGTGGGCCGGCTGGTTCGCGTTGTGCTTTCGCCATGGTGTTGTCGGCGAGTTGTTTGGCTTCGTCGGCTTCCCATGCCCAGCGCACATCGCGGTTCTTGTCGTTTTTCGCCTTGGCGAGGCGCAGCAGGTCGGCGTGCAGGTATCGTTCGATGGACGGCAATGCGTCCGGTGGCGTCTTGCCGATGAAACCGGGGAAGACGAGCGTGGCGATGTGCTCGCGGATCGACTGCAGCACGCTCAGCAGGGGCAGGTCGGCTTTGCCGGACACGGCTTTGTCGACTTCCGCATACCGTTTCAGTATGGCGATCACGTCATGCGCCACCGCATACACGGTGTCCTCGTACACTTCGCGCACGTCGAGCACTGCGTTGGCGAGCGCTTCGTCGTCGGGCAGCTGGTCGACGTTGGGCAGGAGTCGTTTGACGGCGGCCAATTGCAGGTCTTCGGTGAGTTCCTTCGTGGATTTGTAGGGGGCGGAGGCGAGCATGAGCGCTTCCGTGCCGAGCCAGCGTGAGGAGATGCGTTCACCGGGCAGGCGCAGTGTGTCGAGTGCACCTTGCCAGAGCATGGTGGCGCGTGCTTCGGTGGTTGCTCCCGCTTTGTTGAGCAGGTTGGCTTTTTCGACGATTTTGCCTTGGTCTCCGGCGTTTCGGGCTTGTTTCTCGACCATGTGGCGTGCGGAGGCTTTGGCTTGTTCTGCGAATTTGCGTTGCAGGTCGACGAGTGATTTGCCGGTGCCGAGTGTTTTGACGGGGCCTCGCGCGTGCCGTCTGCCGTGCTGGTTCTTGCGGTTGGGTGGCAGCTGCTGTTCCACGGCGAAGGTCATGCGCAGGTATGGTGCGAGCTTGTTCCATAGTTCTCCGGTGAGGACTTCCGGGTGGATTTGCGCGCCGACGATGCTGATGGCCGCTTGGGTGAACGCGTGTGGCAGGTCGGGCCATGTGGCGACGCCATCCTCGTTTTCGGGGGCCAGGTTTGGTTTTTGCTGGCTTCCGGAGCCGGGTAGGTCGGGGTAGCGTTCATCGATCCAGGCGCGGATCCTGCGTGCCGTGTCCGGGGCGGGTACGAACTGTACGCGCAGGGTTTTCGGCAATGATTTGATCATGCCGATGATGAGCTCGTCCAGCAGTCCCGGCACGTTCCATGTGAACTGTTCCGGGGTCAGCCGCGACAGCGCCTTCAACGGCACGTGCACGGTGACGCCGTCGTTCGGGTCGTGCGGATCGTAGATGTAGCTCAACCTTAGGTCGATGGGGGAGCCGTCGGTGCCGAGCGTATGCCAATGGTCGGGATAGTCGTCCAAGGACACCGAATCGGAGTCGGCGAGGCGTTCCACCTTGTCCGGGTCGAAATCCAGCAGGTCGGGCTGCTCGTCGTGCCTTGTCTTCCACCATTTCGCCAGGTCGGCCACGCTGGTGACGGTGTTGGGGATGATGGCGTTGTAGAAGTCGAACAGGTCCTCGTCGCCGACGGTCTGCGCCACCTGGCGGGTGCGGCTCGCGTCGTCGGCCGCGTCTTCGAGGATGTCGCGGTTCCGTATGACGAAATCGTCGTAGGAGAACCGTTGCTGGATGTCGCCTTCCACCAGGCCTTGGCGGATGAGGAAGTCGCGTGCCTCGAGCGGGTTGATGCGCCTCCATTGCACGGTGCGGTCCTGCACGATCGGCAGGCCGTACAGGAGCACCTTCGCGCTCGCCACGGCCGAGCCGCGCGAACCGGACCAGTGCGGATCCGCGTACGTGGTACGGGTGAGTGCTCCGGCGAGCGGCTCCGCCCATGCGGGATCAATCTGCGCGGAATACCGCGCCCACAGCCGGCTTGTCTCCACCAGTTCGGTGCTCATCACCCATTGCGGTGTCGATTTGGCTACGGCGGAGGCGGGGAACAGGGCGAAATGCGTGCCGCGCGCGCCCTGATAGTCGTTCTTCGCCATCTTCTGCGCGCGTTTCATCGCACGAGCGCGTGCCGCACCCTTCAAACCAGCGAAATCGGATGCCTTCGGCTCGCGCGTGACCTGCATGCCCATCATGGACAGCAGGCCGGAAAGCATGGACGTGTGGATGCCCTGCGCGTCCCATGAGCAGCACAGCGAATGCGCTGCCTGCTGGTTAAGCGGCAGCTGGCGGATCTCCAACGGTGGACGGGACACAGGAATCGGCTCGCCAAGCTTGAATTTGAACTCCTGGCACATTTCGCGCAGCTGGGCGACCAAATCCTTCCATTGGCGCATGCGCAGCCAACTCAAGTACTCGGTCTTGCAGATGCGGCGCAGCGCGGAATTGCTCGGCTCGCCATCCGCTTGGAACACGCGGTCCCACAGGTTCAACGCGGTCAGAAAGTCACTGGTCGGGTCCGCATACCGGTTGTGGATCCGATCCGCCTCCTCACGGTTCTCGTCGGGACGTTCGCGCGGATCCTGCAGGCTCAGGAACGCGACTACTACCAGCACCGCCGCCAGAGTGTTCGGCGTGGTCGACTTCGCGGCTTCGATGACCATGCGTCCCAGACGCACGTCGATCGGTATACGCGCCAGCAGGCGGCCGGTATGTGTCAACACCACCTCGCCGTGTCTGCGCGCCACCGCCTTCAATTCGGTCAGCTCGTTGAAGCCATCCGACACGGCCTTCATGTCCGGAGGGTCGATGAAACCGAAATCCGTCACATCCTTCGCGGTGCGCGCCACGCCCACCGACAGCATGTGCAGGACGACCGCGCCCAGGGACGTGCGCAGGATCTCAGGCTCCGTGAATTCGGGACGTGTCTCGAAATCCTCACGTGAATACAGACGGATCGCGATGCCGTCGGCGATACGGCCGCAGCGGCCCGAACGCTGGTTCGCGCTCGCCTGGCTGATCGGCTCGATCGGCAGACGCTGCACCTTCGCCGTCTTCGAATAGCGGGAGATGCGTGCCGTGCCTGGATCGACCACATAGCGGATGCCCGGCACCGTCAGCGACGTTTCGGCCACGTTCGTGGCGATCACGATGCGCTGATGCGTGTGCGGTTCGAACACCTTATGCTGCTCCTTCGAGGACAGCCTGGCGAACAGGGGCACGATCTCGATCGCATCGGGACGGCGCATATCCGCCGCGCGCGGCCCATAGTGGCGGCGCAACGCGTTCTCGAAATCATGGATGTCGCGCTCGCCGGAGGCGAACACGAGAATATCGCGCGGTCCACGCTCATGGCTCGAATGGATCACCAGTTCGGCGCAGGCGCGCGCCACCGCGGTGGGCATGTCCACGTTCGTGTCGCGCGAATCGCGGCCATCCCTGCCATCGGGCACGGCCGACAGCGCCTCGTAGTCGGCGTCTCCCGGCATCGCGCCCGTTTCGAAACCCGGCACGGAACGCATCAGCGCCGGCGCGGTGCCCAACGGCTCATACACGATCTGCACCGGATACGTGCGTCCCGACACCTCGATTACCGGCACCTTCGTGTGCAGCGCGTGTTCGAAATGCTCCTGGAACTTCACCGAATCGATCGTCGCGGACGTGATGACCAGCTTCAGATCGCGCCGTTTCGGCAGCAATGCCGTCAGATAGCCAAGCAGGAAATCGATGTTCAGACTGCGCTCATGCGCCTCGTCGATGACGATCGTGTCATACTGCATGAGCTTCGGATCGCGCTGGATCTGCGCCAGCAGAATACCGTCGGTCACGACGCGCAGACGCGTCTTCGGCGAGCTTTCGTCGGTGAACCGCACCTGGTAGCCGACTTCCTCACCCAACGTCACGCCCATTTCGCTGGCGATGCGTTCAGCGACGGTGCGCGCGGCGAGCCTGCGTGGCTGCGTGTGCACGATCTGCCTGCCATGCGATCCACGGCCCAGTTCCAGCAGGATCTTCGGCAGCTGCGTGGTCTTGCCGGAACCCGTCTGACCGGAAACAATCACCACCTGGCTTGACCTGACGGCTTCGGCGATTTCGTCGCGAGCCGCGGAAACCGGCAGTTCGGAAGGATATTCGAATCTCATGCCCTCACAACCTCGATGACGCGGAAGCCTTTCGAGCTCGCGTACTTGCCTACCTCATACCCGTCGCCCAGTTGTGCGGCCAGCCACGGAATCAACGAATCGGAACCCAGGTTCTTCTGCACCACCAGATAGGCGGCGCCTCCCGCGTTCAACCGCGGCAGCCACGTCATGAGCAGCTCGTGCAGAACCTCCTTACCGACACGGATCGGAGGATTCGACCAGATCAGGTCGAACGTGAGATCGGCCGGAACCTGCTCGGCAGTGACGGCATGGATATTGCCCATGCCATTCAACTCGGCGTTGCGGCGGGTCAATTCCAACGCGCGCTCGTTCACGTCCAAAGCCCAGATGTCCGCCTTCGGGGATTCGAAACCCAACGTCAACGCGATCGGACCCCAGCCGCAGCCCAGATCAAGGAACGTGCCCTCTTCAGGCGGTTCCGGCGCATGGCGCAGCAGCACCGACGTGCCCAAATCCACACGATTGCCGGAAAACACGCCGTTCGACACTTCCACGTCCGCCTCATTGCCACGCAACGTGACATGCAGCTTCCTGCGCACGTCCTTCGACTGCGGTTCCGCCGCGAAATACTGCTCGGCCTGTGCCATGCTCTCTCCTTGCAAACGTTCGTCATCCGGCATCCGCGCGGTAATCGCGTCCACGTGGCGAAAACGGCGATGCCCATGTCTCTAGACAATGATGATAATAAAGACACCATAGTTCAACCGTGAGAGGTGCCATTGAGCCAAGACAATGATATCGAGCAGAGCATGACCGCAGGCGAAGTCGGGGGAGTGCTCGCCGACCAATCCGAAGTGCTGCTTGATACCGACGGCGGGGAACGCCTCCGGGAGGCCCACGACGAGCAGTGGCAGGAACGTGAGTCCCGCAACGCATTGAAGCATGTCGCTGGTCTTGGCGAGATCCAGGATGTCACCGAAGTCGAATACCGCAAGGTCAGGCTCGAACGCGTGGTGCTCGTCGGCGTATGGTCCAGCCGCGAGACCACGCAGGGCGCCGCCGAGGAATCGCTCAGGGAGCTCGCCGCGCTCGCCGAAACCGCGGGTGCTGTGGTGTGCGACGGTCTGCTGCAGCACCGCATCAAGCCGGATGCGGCCACTTACGTCGGCTCCGGCAAGGCTCGTGAATTGGCCGGCATCGTGGCGCAGAACGAGGCCGACACCATCATCGTCGACGATGATCTGCCGCCGAGCCAGCGTCGCGCGCTGGAGGATGCCACCAAAGTGAAGGTGGTCGACCGTACCGCCGTCATCCTCGACATCTTCGCTCAGCATGCCACTTCGCGGGAAGGCAAGGCGCAGGTCGAGCTGGCGCAGCTTGAATACATGTTGCCGCGACTGCGCGGCTGGGGCGGATCACTGTCGCGTCAGGCGGGCGGCCGCGCGGCGGGTGACGCTGGCATCGGCTCCCGCGGCCCGGGCGAGACGAAAATCGAGATGGACCGTCGCGTGATCCGCAGCAGGATCGCGAAACTGCGTCGGCAGATCGCCGACATGGCGCCGGCCCGTGACGTCAAACGCGGAGCCCGGCGACGGTTCGGACTGCCGACCGTCGCCGTGGTCGGCTACACGAACGCGGGCAAATCGTCGTTGACCAACCGGCTGACCGGTTCCGCGGAACTGGTGGAGAACGCGCTGTTCGCGACCTTGGACACCGCCGTGCGCCGTGCGAAAGCCAAGGACGGACGACTGTACGCGTATGTGGACACCGTCGGTTTCGTGCGCCGGTTGCCCACGCAGTTGATCGAGGCGTTCAAATCCACGCTGGAGGAGGTCTCCGATGCGGATCTCATCGTGCATGTGGTTGACGGATCGCATCCCGACCCGTTCTCGCAGATCGACGCGGTGGATGACGTGCTCGCCGACATAGACGGCGTCGAGACGATCCCCACAATCGTGGCGTTCAACAAGGCCGACCGCATGGACGAGGCCGTGCGTGAGCGTATCGGAGCTCTGATGCCTGAGGCGCATATCGTGTCCGCGTTCTCGGGGGAGGGGATCGATGCGTTGCGTGAGCATGTCGAATCGATGCTGCCGACGCCGAACGTGCATGTCGAGGCGCTGCTGCCGTATACGGCCGGGTCGCTCATGTCGCGCGTGCGCGAGTATGGCAAGGTGGTCAACGTCGAATACCGCGATGACGGCATGATGCTTGAAGCGGAGGTTGACGACCAGCTGGCCGCGAAGATAGTGGAGCAGGCCATCGGGTGAGTCTTCCGATTGGAGCTTTTTTTGACGGTTGCCGACGGAAATTTTTGCAAACAATGCAACAGGTTGCAAATGCCGGAATTCAATGGGCACAGTGTATGTGAACGTTCACAAAAGTTGTGACGCAAATCACGTTTCATTGGTTGTGATTCATGTGAATCCATGGCGAAACGTCATGCTGTATGGATAAAGTAAAGATGAAATCGATAAGAGAAATACCCTGCCACACGCGGGAAGTTCTTCTTGCTCAAAGAGAGGTAAAGCACATGGTGGATTCACCTATCAAGCCCACGAAGCTCGCTATCATCGGTGCCGGCGCAGTCGGCTCCACTCTCGCTTTCGCTGCTGCTCAGCGTGGCGTCGCACGTGAGATCGTGCTCGAGGATATCGCCAAGGAGCGCGTCGAGGCCGAGGTCCTCGACATGCAGCACGGTTCCAGCTTCTATCCGACCGTGACCATCGACGGCTCCGACGATCCGGAGATCTGCCGCGACGCCGACATGATCGTCATCACCGCCGGTCCGCGCCAGAAGCCGGGCCAGTCCCGCCTCGAGCTGGTCGGCGCCACCATCAACATCCTCAAGGCCATCATTCCGGGCCTCGTGAAGGTCGCTCCGAACGCCATCTACATGCTCATCACCAACCCGGTCGACATCGCGACCCACGTGGCCCAGAAGATCTCCGGCCTGCCGGCCAACCAGGTCTTCGGCTCCGGCACCAACCTGGACTCCGCCCGTCTGCGCTTCCTGATCGCCCAGCAGACCGGCGTCAACGTCAAGAACGTCCATGCCTACATCGCCGGCGAGCACGGTGATTCCGAGGTTCCGCTGTGGGCTTCCGCCACCATCGGCGGCGTCCCGATGTGCGACTGGACCCCGCTGCCGGGCCACGATCCGCTGGACGCCGACGTGCGCGAGCAGATCCACCAGGAAGTCAAGAACGCCGCATACAAGATCATCAACGGCAAGGGCGCCACCAACTACGCCATCGGCATGTCCGGAGTGGACATCATCGAAGCCGTCATGCGCGACTCCAACCGCATCCTGCCGGTCAGCTCCATGCTGCACGACTTCCACGGCATCTCCGACGTGTGCATGTCCGTGCCGACCCTGCTCAACCGTTCCGGCGTCAATACCGCCATCAACACCCCGGTGTCCGACCGTGAGCTCGCGGCCCTGAAGCGCTCCGCGGAGACGCTGAAGGAAACCGCCGCCCAGTTCGGTTTTTAATTGACGGTTTGACTTTATTGACAGGGGAGCGGTGAGCCGCTAGACTATCAGCAGAACTTGGAAACCCCAGCCTTCGGGCTGGGGTTTCCTGCGTTTTGAGACGAATGAAAATGGTATTGAGAAGCGGTTTCAATAGCCGCGGATCGAACCAAAGACGACGAAAGGAAACCCATCATGGCACACAACCATGCGGGTGTGGACGCCACGACCGCCGCAAGCGGGGCCGATCACCAGAAAAGACTCATGATGTCATTGGGGCTGACTTCCACGGTGTTCATCGCCGAAGTGGTCAGCGCCATCGTCACCGGGTCGCTGGCGCTGCTGGTCGACGCCGGCCACATGCTCACCGACATGTCGGTGCTGATCGCCTCCACCGTCACCGCGGTGCTCATGCAACGCAAACCCAGCAACAAACGCACCTGGGGATGGGCACGACTCGAAGTGCTCACCGCCGCGGTCGGCGCGCTCGTGCTCCTGATCGTCGGCATCTACGCGCTCGTCGAAGCCGGCATGAGGCTGTTCGGCGGAGCCGCCGACGAAGTGCACGACGTGCGGTTGCTGCTGTTCATGGGCATACTCGGCCTTGCCGCCAACGTCGGTTCGATCTTCATCCTCGCGGGGCAAAGCGAGGACAACATGAACATGAAAGCCGCGTTCCTCGAAGTCATGAACGACGCATTGGGGTCCGTGGCCGTGATCGTTTCAGCCATCGTGCTGATCTCAACGGGCTGGGCCGGCTTCGATGCCGTCGCGGGCGGCATCATCGCATTGATGATGATCCCCCGGGCGTTCGTGCTGCTGCGCAACGCCGTGCGCGTGCTGCTGGAGGAAACCCCACAGGAACTCGATCTGGACGAGGTGCGCGAACATCTTGAGCAGGTGCCGCACGTGGTGGCCGTGCACGACCTGCACGCCAGCACCGTCTCTACCGGTATGCCCGTCGTCATGGCCCATGTGGTAGTGGAGCGCGGGCTGACCATGGATGATGCCGCCGACATCCTCTCCCAATTGCAGAACTGCCTGCGTGAGCACTTCCCCGTATCCGTGCCGCACACCACCTTCCAGCTTGAACCTGAAGGATACGATTCGGACAGCCGCAAGGAACTGCATTCCTGAACCGTGCTCCCGAACTTCAAGAATGCGACGACATTTTGAAATGCCCTCGCGTTCATTCTTGATGGATTCGCAAGGTGAATGCACAACCGCGCGGTATGGCAAAGGGTATGGCAAAGGGCGTCGGACATGCCTCAAAATGGTATGTTCGACGCCCTTTGCCGTTTAACGTGTGAAAGCAATCAGATCTTGCGCAGCACGGTGACGACCTTGCCCATGATCTCGGCATGCGTGCCGTCGATGGGGGAGTAGGCCGGATTGTGCGGAATCAGCCAGACATGGCCGTGATCCTTGCGGAACGTCTTGACCGTGGCCTCGTCATCCAGCAATGCGGCGACGATATCGCCATTCTCCGCGCTGTTCTGCTCGCGGACCACCACGAAATCACCATCGCAAATGGCGGCGTCGATCATGGAATCACCGTGCACTTCAAGCATGAACAGATTGCCGGTGCCGGTAAGCCGTTCGGGAAGCCTCATCACATCATCGACATGCTGCTCGGCCGTGATCGGCACGCCGGCGGCGATGCGCCCGACCAGTGGAACGTCATGCGAGGCCATGATGGAGCCGCATGCATCGTCCTGACTGGGGAACGGGATGACCTGGGCGACTTTTCCATTCGGCTCCTCGTCATTGAGGTTCACCACTTCGATGGCCCTCCCCTTGTTCGCGTTCATGCGGATGAAGCCTTTTTCGTCAAGAACCTGAAGCTGGTGTTTGACGGATGACGGGCTTTTAAGCCCTGCGGCCTCACCAATCTCACGGAACGAAGGAGCGAATCCCTGCTTGGCCAAATGCGTTTTGATGGCGTCAAGCACCTTGCGCTGGCGGTCGGTCAACGTGCTTTCATCCGGACGCTCGTCGCTCTTCTTGGGCGTGAAGGGGATGGTGCTCACGATGGGCTCCTTTCGTAGTTCCTTAGAAGCATAACGCGAAACGCCGATAAAATCAAACATCTGTTCGAGGTGTGTTTGCGTTTATCGAACATATGTGCCATACTTGGAACAAGCGTTCGATAGAACAGCTGTTCGAAAAGGAGTGGCGTGGTGAACGGTGCGGCGAATATCGGAAATGTGGCAAATCGAATCGCCATGGCGATCATGGCGGCCGGTCTTGCCTGGTGTCTTTTTGGATTCATCGCGCCCGGAAGTGCGCAGTCCGCGCCGGATTCCACCGCTGTCGTCGTGTATACGGTGCAACCCGGCGACACCTTGTGGAGGTATGCGGCGAGCATCACTCCGGAGGGTGGCAATGTCGGAGATACGGTGGATGAACTGATGCGGCTGAACAACCTTGATACGGTGTCTTTGCATGCGGGGCAGCGTCTCATTGTTCCCCATGAGGCGTAGGGGCCGCCAAGCGTGGCTTATTTCAAGGGCTCAGTCTATTCTGGACAACATGCATTGCCCGTTTTGCCAGAATCCAGACACCAAGGTGGTCGATACCCGTATTAGCGACGATGGTCACTCCATCCGTCGCAGGCGCGAATGCCCGAAATGCTCCAAGCGATTCACCACATTGGAGACGACCATGCTATTGGTCGTGAAGCGTTCCGGAAACGTCGAGCAATTCGACCGCAATAAGGTGATTTCCGGCGTGCGCAAGGCATGCCAGGGCCGTCCCATCAACGAGGACGATCTGAAGATGCTGGGGCAGAAGGTCGAGGAGGATCTTCGTTCACGAGGATTGGCCCAAGTCAAATCTGATGAGGTCGGCAAGGCGATTCTCAAGCCGCTGCGTGACTTGGACATGGTGGCGTACATGCGCTTCGCCAGCGTCTACCAGAATTTCGAGAATCTGGAGGACTTCCAAAGGGCCATCGACGAGCTGAAGGGCGCAAGTTCCGAATGATGGCGTGAGACGGGTGCCGCATCCGTAAGCAAATACAGCATATATAATGCGGGCGGGGTTCCAATCCTGATGGTTGGAACCCCGCCCGCATTATCGTAACGTTTCGTATTGCGTGCTCAGCTGATCACGCGCATGCGGATCGTACCCTCGATGGAGGCGAGCTGGTCGAGAGCCTTCTGGTCCGGGCGCTGCGCCACATCGGTGACCACATAGCCGATCTCGCCTTCCGTGCCCAAGGCCTGGGCGGCGATGTTGATGCCGTCCTCGCCCAGCACACGGTTGACGCGTGCCAGCACACCCGGAAGATTCGCATGCAGGTGGGCGATGCGGAAATTCGACTTGATGTCGGACAGGGTGATCTGCGGCAGATTCACCGACAACATGGTGGAACCCTTGAACCAATAATCCTCAAGACGCTGGGAGACGAACTGTCCGATGGACTTCTGCGCCTCAAGCGTGGAGCCGCCGATATGCGGGGTGAGGATCATGTTGTCCTCGTCCGCAAGGTCGGTCAGGAACTCGTCGCCGGTCTTCTTCGGTTCGATTGGGAACACGTCCACCGCCGCGCCGGACAGATGGCCGGAATCCAGATGCTTCTTCAACGCATCCAAATCCGCCACGAAACCACGGGACAGGTTGATGAAGATGGCATCCTGCTTCATATGCTCGAACTGGTCTTCGCCGAAGAATCCCGTGTTCGACTTGCGTCCATCCACATGAAGCGTGACCACATCGGACTGTTCCAGCAATTCGTTGAGTGTGTCGCAGCGGTGTGCGTTGCCCATGGCGAGCTTCTCTTCAATGTCGTAGAACAGCACGCGCATGCCAAGCGCCTCGGCGACGACGGAAAGCTGGGAGCCGATGTTGCCGTAGCCGATGATGCCGAGCGTCTTGCCTCGGACCTCATGGGAGCCGGAGGCGGACTTATCCCACATGCCGTGCTTCATATGATGGGTGTGCGCGGGAATGCGGCGCATCAGGCAGATGATGTCGCCGATCACCAGCTCCACCACGGAACGGGTATTCGAATACGGCGCGTTGAAGACGGCGATGCCGTTCTTGCCCGCGTATTCGAGATCCACCTGGTTGGTGCCAATGCAGAAGCAGCCGACCGCGGTGAGCGTCGGACGCGCGTCGATGACCTTGCGGGTCACACTGGTCTTGGAACGGATGCCGAGCAGGTCGACACCTTCCAACGCATCAATCAGCTCGTCCTCGCTCAGGGCTCCCTTGAGGCACTCGACCTCGAAGCCATGGTCGCGCAGCGACTGCGCCGCGTCGGGATGGATGTTTTCAAGTAACAATGCTTTAGGCATGGTTCCTACCTTATAGCTTGAGCAGCTTTTCGTCGTTTTTTGTCCGCAGTATAAGCAGACGCTGCGTGGGCCTCGTCATGGCGACATACAAATCGGAGGCCGCTACGATACGCGACGGCGCGTTCTCCTCGATTCGTCCGGGCTGGACCACCATCACGGCATCATACTCCAGACCCTTCACGGTCTGTGTGGAACATACGGTGACCTGCTCGTCCCAGGAACTCTGGGCATCGAGCCTGTCGAATTCCTTCGGGTCGAGCTCATCCTGAAGTTGTGCGTATACGCGTGCGCGCAACGGCTTGAGCATATCGTCCGGCGCGATGATCGCCACACGACCGGTACCGTCGGAGGAAACGTAGGCGCGCACCAACTCGACGGTCTGCTGCGCGACGGCGTCGCCGATCAGGCTATCGTCACGCAAGGTGAGACGCTTGACTGAATCCGGGACGCCACGCACGGCGTTCACCGTGGAGATGTACAGGCCTTCGGACGAGGCGAAATCGCTGGCGAGCTGCGACACCTCCTTCGGATTGCGGTAGTTGATCGTCAACTCGTTGAGCTGCCAGTTGCGTTCGCCGAACAGCGGGTCCATCATGCGACGCCAGGACCGGGTACCGCCCAACGCGGAGGTCTGCGCCACGTCGCCCACAATCGTGAACGAGCGCGACGGACAACGACGGATCAGCATGCGCCAATCCATCGCGGTCAGCTCCTGCGCCTCATCCACCACGATATGGCCATACGTCCACTCGCGGTCGGCCGCGGCGCGCTGCGCGGTCAATTCGGCGTCCATACCATTGATATTGTCCACCAGCATCTGCGAAGTGACGATGCCGGAACCGATACCGGCCTGCGCCAGCGTGTCCTTGGCGAACTGCTCTTCCTCGGCGCGCTTGGCATCCAACGCCTTCTGCCTGGCCACGGCCTTCGGATCCGGTCCAAGCAATTCCATGGCCTCATCCAGCAGAGGTACGTCGCTGACGGTGAAGGGCGAGCCCTTCGGACGCGTCAGCGTCTCGATGTCACGCTCTTCGAGCCAGGGGGCGAAACGGCGCAATTGCTGCGGTTTCGCGAACAGCTGGTCGACCAACCATTCGCCGGTCATCGGCAGCCATGCGAGGTTCAGCGTCTTGCGCAAATCGTCGTTCATACGCAACTGCTGCATCACATCGTTAAGCTCGGCCTGCTCCGGCTCGTAGTCAAGCCGTTCGACGTACCGGTTGCGCATGGCCGACAGCATGTCGCGCACGAAGGTCTCGCGCGCCTTGTTATGCGGCTGCCGCGTGCGCTTGGCATCGGCGATGGCCTGCTCGATATCCGCACGTACCATCGGCACGTTGAAACCGTTGATGCGGATGACCGGCAGATGCGAAGGCACGCGTTCACGAGCCGCCACGGCATTGGCGATCGCCTTGGCCATACGGCGTTCACCCTTGAGCTTGGCCGCATACGGGTCGTCATGCGCGGTGGCGATGATGCCGGGAATCAGATCCGCGATGGTACGGCTGACCACACCCGTCTCACCCAGCGAGGGGAGCACCTGGTCGATGTAATGCAGGAACGTCGAGCTGGGGCCGACCACCAGCACTCCGGAACGCTGCAACGCGCGACGATGCGTATACAACAGGTAGGCCGCGCGATGCAACGCGACCGCGGTCTTGCCGGTTCCCGGACCGCCCTGCACCACCACCGCCTGGTTGAGGTCCGCACGGATGATACGGTCCTGCTCGCCCTGGATGGTGGCCACGATATCGGTCATCTTGCCGGTGCGTTTGGCGTTAAGCGACGCAAGCAGAGCACCCTCGCCGGTCAATGTGCCATTGGAGGACGCCTCGCCGACCTGATCGGAATGCACGTCGAGCACCTCATCCTCGACGCCGACCACTTCCCTGAAACTCAACGTGATATGCCGGCGCATGACGATGTCGCCATGATTCGAAGGCGTCGCCTCATAGAACGGGCGTGCCGCGTCGGCGCGCCAGTCGGTGAGAATCGGCTCATGATCCTCATCGGACAGGCCGATACGCCCAATGTAGCGATGCGCGCCATGCACGTCGTCGAGCCTGCCGAAAACCAGACGATCCTCCACCGCACGAAGCTGGGTGAGACGGTCCTCGTACATGGTGGCGAAGGAATCGCGTTCGGTGCGTTGCGTGGGCGAACCGTGCGATCCTGCGGCCCGGACCGTGTCGAGACGCGACCGAGCCTGCGCCCTCAACGCGTCCAGACGATCATATGCGCGGCTGACGGCCTGTTGCTCCTCACGCAACTGGGCGGAATAACTCGACATTGCTGTCCCTTCATCAAAAACTTAAGGCACTCTAATGTACCCCAAGGCTTCTACGTGCGGCGATCGGCCGCGGCGAATCGTGACGGGCTGACAATGCCGGAACTGTACGGTGCGGACGCGCAATCTCAAATATGGGGAGAAATCGACAATATTTTGAGGCATTTTTGCTTTTTCGTGGGGAAAAATGGTGAGCGGTGGGGTAGAGTGGGGAAAGTGTCTCGGATTGGTGGGCCGAGTGTGGGCAAAAAGGAGGTGCGGTAATGGTCCATGACATTGGAGCAGAACCCGTCTCCGACGATGATCCGGCTCAATCCGGCGGCATGATGGCGGACTTGCCGCCATTGCTGCTGGGCACCTACACTCCGAAAATCGACGCCAAAGGACGTATGGCATTGCCTGCGAAGTTCCGCAGCCAACTGGGCTCCGGCATGGTGATGGCAAGAGGCCAGGAACGATGCGTCTACCTGCTGCCGCAATCGGAATTCAGACGGATCGCGGTGCAGATCCAACGCACGTCCATGGGAAACAAGGCGGCACGCGACTACCTGCGTGTGTTCCTTTCCGGCGCGGTCGACCAGGAGCCAGACAAGCAGGGACGCGTGCTTGTGCCGCAGATGCTCCGCGATTACGCGAATCTGGGCAGCGACATTGTGGTGATCGGCGTGGGAACCCGGGCCGAGATTTGGAACAGACAGGCATGGGAGGATTACTTGGCCGACAAGGAACAAGGATATTCCGACATTGCCGATGACGTATTGCCGGCGATGGAGTTCTAATGACAGACGTGACGACGATTCATCAGCCGGTGCTGCTCCGCGATTGCGTGGACCTGGTGGCACCGGCATTGGCGAAGCCCGGCTCGATCGCGGTGGATTGCACCCTCGGCCTCGCCGGGCATTCCACAGCGTTCCTCAAAGCAAGCCCCAACGCCCGCCTGATCGGCATCGACCGGGACACCGAGGCGCTCGCGCTCGCCACGAAACGCATGGAAATGGAAGGCCTTGCCGACCGTTTCACGCCCGTGCACGCGGCATTCGACGACTTCTCCCAAGTGCTTTCCGACCAAGGCGTCGACAAGGTCAACGCGGTGTTCATGGACCTCGGATTGTCCAGCCTGCAGATCGATGAGACGGAACGTGGCTTCTCCTATTCCCATGACGCGCCGCTCGACATGCGTATGGACGTGACGCAGCCCCTGACCGCAGAGCAGGTGCTCGCCGAATATTCGTTCGCCGATTTGGTGCGTATCTTCCGCACATACGGCGAGGAGCGGTTCTCCAAGCAGATCGCACGGGAAATCGTACGCCGGCGTGAAACCGAGCCGCTGACCACGTCGGGCCAGCTCAATCGTTTGGTGGACGAGGTCGTGCCGCAGGCCCACCGTCCCGCCGGCAACCCCGCGAAACGCGTCTTCCAGGCGCTGCGCATCGAAGTCAACGGCGAACTGGACAAGCTTGCCGGCACGCTGCCGCAAATCGCCAACCACCTTGCAGTGGGAGGACGTCTGGTGGTGGAGTCGTACCACTCGTTGGAAGACAAAACCGTCAAAGCCTTCATGAACCAAGGGCTTAAGGTCGACGCTCCGGCGGATATGCCCGTGGTGCCGCCCGACATGATGCCGTTCTTCAAGGAACTGACCCGCGGCGCCATCAAGGCGGACGCGGAGGAAATCGCCAACAATCCACGATCGGCGTCCGTCAGATTGCGTGCGGTGGAATTGACCAGACCGATTCCCGCACGATGGCGCAAACGGTTCGACCAATGCGCGGATTACGCAAGCATGACCAGACAAGGAAGAAGGGACTGAAGTGGCGGCACCAAGAACGATCGCTTCGAATGCGGCTCCGGCCGGCCGCAAAAGCCAGACCGAGACCATCGGCACCACGCGTCCCGAACTGCACGTCATTAAAGGGACCAGAGTCGAAGGCAACGGCATCCGTCACGGCTTCGAACAACTCATCACATGGACGCGGACCCGCAGCACGCCGCTGCTGCACCTGGTCATCGCCGCGGTGTTCCTTGGCGTATGCCTGCTGGGCTCACTGATGCTGCGCACCCAAATGGTGCAGAATTCCTTCGAGGCGAGCCAAATCGAAACGCATATCACCCAGCTGACCCAGGACGTCGAGGACGATCAGGCCAAGCTCGACGAACTTGACGCCTCATTGCCGAGCAAGGCCGAAGAGATGGGCATGGTCCCGCAGAAAGGCGCATTGACCATCGATCTGAACGGCTATCAGGCAAACGCAAGTGGAGACAAGACCCGGTGAACCCTATCCGCAGGATCTACACGTTCTTCCACAAGAACCTGTTGACGAAAACCATGGCCATCGGCGTCGTTCTGGCGCTGATGGGCACCACCTGCCTTATCCAACTTGCCAATATTCAACTGGTCAACGGCAAAGGCATGGCGCAGGCCGCGGCGCAAAGCCGCACCACCACCGTGACGTTGAAGGCTCGACGCGGCAAGATCATGGATACCAATGGCGCGATTCTCGCGCAAAGCGTCGAACGCTACACCATCATCGGCAACCCCGAACAGGCGCAGGCGTTCATACCGACCACCTGCACCAAACAGACCGGCAGCAACTGCCACCAGATCAACGGCAAGCCGGTCGGTGTGACGGGAGCCGCGGCCGTGGCTCGTCTGCTGGCCCCCGTATTGGGCATGGACGCCACGGAACTGGGCGCCAAACTGTCGATCAGCGGGCAATACGTGGTATTGAAGAAGGACGTGACGCCTGCGGTCAAGCGTAAAATCTCCAAGCTGAACCTCGGCGGCATCGTCTACGCGGAACTAAGCAACGAACGTCTGTACTCCAACGGCACTTTGATGGGCTCGCTATTGGGTGGTGTCGACGCCGACGGCAAGGGCGTGGCCGGCATCGAGCAGATGGAAAACAAGACATTGACGGGCCGTGACGGCTACCAGGTGTACCAACAGGGCAACAGTGGCGTCGAAATCCCCGGAACCATGACCGAATCCAAAGACGCGGTCAACGGATCCGACGTCACCCTCACCATCGACCGGGATGTGCAGTGGTACACCGAGAAAGTGCTGAGCGACAGCGAAAACAAATACCATTCCGCTTGGGGCATCGCCATGGTCCAGGACGTGCAGTCGGGCGACATCCTCTCTTTGGCGGACAGCGATACGACCGAGGCCGGAAGCGACCAGGCGAAGATGGGCGCCTCCCGGGCGGTGAGCGAGACCTTCGAACCTGGCTCCATCGGCAAGGTGCTGGCCATGTCGGGCATGCTGCAACTGGGATTGCACAAGATCGATGACAAATTCACGGTACCGAACACGGTGACCGTGGAAGGACAGACCTATAAGGACGCGGTGGACCATGGCAACGAACATTGGACGCTCGCCGGCATCCTCGAACAGTCGTCGAACGTTGGCATGGTCATTGCCGGAGACAAGATGACCAACGAGCAGCGGTACAACTTCATCAGCAAATTCGGTATCGGACAGGCCACAGGACTGAACCTGCCAGGCGAATCCGAAGGCGTGCTGCACCCCTCGGATAGCTGGGACAGGCGAACCCGCAACACCGTGCTGTTCGGTCAAGGGTACACGGTGAACGTCATGCAGCTGACCAACGCGGTTTCGGTGATAGCCAACAAGGGCGTCAAAAAGCCGCAACGCATCATCAAGTCCATCACCGACACCGCGGGGCATGTCGAAGAGCAGCAGTCCAAGGGCGAGGCGACGCGCGTCATCGACGAATCCGTGGCGAGCCAGATGCTCAACGCCATGGAATCGTCCGCTGAACACTACAACACTTTCGTGAAGGTCGACGGCTATCGTATGGCGGCGAAATCAGGCACAGCAGAAGTCGCCGGAGCGAACGGCCAACTGACCTCGATCATCAGCGATTACTCGACGATCATTCCCGCGGATAATCCACGCTTCGTCATCACCGTGGTGCTCAAAGATCCCCAAGGCAGCTTCGGCGGTTTGACGGCGGGTCCTGTCACCGCGGAGATTGGTGAATTCCTTATGCAGAAGTATGAAGTGCCGGCGTCTTCACCTCGCACGGATGCTATTCCGGTGAATTGGTGAGCGAATACGTATTCAGACACGGAGGGGCGGAAAGGTGAGCGCGGTCAGCGAATCCATGAACAGACGAATGACTTTAGGGCTGCTTGCCAGCCGATACGGTTTCGATCTTGATCCGACGTCGGCGGCTGAAGTGACGATCACTTCCATCGCGGATGATGTCGAATCGGTGCGTCCCGGCGCACTGTTCGTCCCGTCCGCCGATGTGGACGTGCACCAGTTGTCGCAGGCTCAGGAGCAGGGAGCATATGGCGCGATCGTGCCCCATGCGCTGCGCGGTCAAACCGACGACATCCAGATTCCGCTCATCTACGCCGAACCCACCATGGGACAGCTCGGCAAACTGGTGAGCGACATGGCCGGCAATCCGTCCGACGCATTGGCCGTGTTCGCCATCACGGGGAAGAACAGGGAGATCGTGGAATCCGATGTGAGGAACCTCGCGGATTTCCTGCACATGCTGGGCAACCCCGTCGGCGTGATCAGCTCGTCCGATTCACAGTCATTGGAACGCTTCCTCAATCTGGAATATCCTCTGTCGGCCATCGATGTGCAACGTACCATGGCGGTGTGCGCCGAAGACGGCGCAGCCGCTGTGATCCTCGCGTTGGATGAAGAGACCCTGCGTGAGGACGCGTTGCAATCGGTCAGCGTCGATGTGCTTGCCTGCGATGACAACGGGCTGAGCGATGCCGAGGTTGCGAAACTCGTCGCAAAATTCGGATGCGCGGTCGGCAAACAGACCCGCATCGCGGGACGAACCCAGGAATCCGACCTGCTTGCGGCGCAGGCCGCGACGGCATACGGCCAGACGGACAGCCGTTCGCTGTCCCTGTCCATCGCCATGGTGCTGGCCGCCGGCGTGAGGAAAGCCAACATCAAAAGCGCGTTACGCGTCTCGCGTGACCTGAACTAAACGTGGAACGAAACATTCTCCACATCAAACACAAACCCAACCATTAGAGGAGTAACGACAGTGAGCAGCCCGACCATGATGCCGATGAGCCTGACGGAGATCGCGCAGGCGGTTGATGGACGGTTGATGCCGACGACCGTGCCGACCGACGAACCGGTGGCCATCAGCGCCTTCACGGATTCGCGCCAGATCGTGCCGGGATCCGTTTTCGTGGCGATTGCCGGCGAACGCGTCGACGGTCATGATTTCGTGCCGAAGGTCGGCGCGCAGGGGGCTGTGGCCGCACTGGTCGACCACGAAATCGCGGGCGCGCAGGTGCCGCAGATCGTCGTAGAAAACACCGTCAAGGCGTTGGGAGCGCTCGCCAAGCATAATATCGAGCGTCGGCGCGCGCTGGAATCGCCGTTCACCGTCATCGGCATCACCGGTTCCGTCGGTAAAACCACCACCAAGGATCTGCTCAAATCGCTGCTGTCCAAAATGGGCGACACCGTCGCTCCGGTCGGATCGTTCAACAATGAGATCGGCCTGCCGCTGACGTCGCTCAAGGTGAATGCCGGCACGCGTTTCCTGGTGGCGGAAATGGGCGCCAATCACGTGGGCGAAATCGCCAACCTCACCTCCCTGGTTCCGCCGGACATCGCCGTGGTGCTCAAGGTGGGCGTGGCGCATCTGGGAGAATTCGGCTCTGCGGAACGCATCGCCCAAGCCAAATCGGAAATCGTACGCGGACTGGTGCCGGGCGGCCTGACCATCCTCAACGCCAACGACGAACATGTGGCCGCGATGAGCGCCATCGCTCCGGCCGATGTGCTGTGGTTCGGCCTGCCGCAGAAAGAAGACGCGCAACTGGACACGACCGCGCTCGACGTGCGCTGCGACGATCTCGACCATCCGTCATTCGTACTGGAAGACAAGACAGGCCGGCACGCCAACGTCACGCTCGGCATCTGCGGACAGCACAACGTCATGAACGCGCTTGCCGCAGCCACGGTGGCGATGACGTTGGGCATGCCGATTGACGCTGTGGCCTCCGGCCTATCCGACGTGACGAGCATCAGCCCGCATCGTATGGCGGTGTCCACCGTCACCAAGCCCGAAACGTCGTTCACACTGATCGACGATTCGTTCAACGCCAACCCCGATTCCATGAAGGCCGGACTCGATGGTCTGTCGCGCTGGCATGCCGGCGCCGAGCAGCAGCCGTTCAGAATAGCGGTTCTCGGAGCCATGTTGGAGCTCGGACCGGATGAGCATCGCCTGCATGAGGATGTCGGCAGATACGCCGTCGAGGGCGGTGCGGACGCGCTTGTGACGGTCGGCAGCACTTCCGACGAGGCGTTGGACGCGCTTGCCGAGGCCATGGCGCAGGGCGGCAAGGCGGTTGCTGCCGACCCGACGATGGTGCAATGGGCGCATGATGCCGAACAGGCCGACCGAATGGTCACCCGGCTTGCGACCGACCATGAGGGTACAGTGGTGTTGCTGAAAGGATCCCATGCGTCCGGATTGAGCGCTCTGGCGGAGCGTTGGACGCAAAACTGACGGAATCGGCGTCGTGCCGATCATAGCTGACTGAAACGGAGAAGATCAGGTGATTTCACTCATCATCGGCATTATGGTGTCGCTCGTCGTGACGATTGTGGGCACTCCGCTGCTGATTAAGTTGGTGCACAAGCTCAATTACGGACAGTACATCCGTCAGGATGGCCCGAAGTCGCATCTCGTCAAGCGCGGCACGCCGACGCTTGGCGGCGTGGTCATCAACCTCGCGGTGGTGCTCGGCTGGTGCTCCTCGGCACTGTATCGGTTCCTCACCAGGGGAGAGGTGCCGTCGTGGTCCGCGGTCTTGGTGCTGTTCGCTATGCTGTCGATGGGATTCTTGGGATTCATCGACGATTTCGCGAAGGTCCGCAAGAAGCAGAGCGAGGGACTGACCGTCAAGGGCAAGTTCATCGGACAGTTCATCCTTGCCACCATATACGCGGTGCTGGCGCTGATTCTGCCGACCAAATCCGGTTTCCCCAGTGCCCAGGCCGGCATGAGCTTCATCGAAAAGCCGTTCTTCAGCTTTGAATTCGCCGGTCGTGTCGTGGCCATCGTGCTGTTCGTGATCTGGGTGAATTTCCTGATGACCGCATGGACCAACGCCATCAATCTGACCGACGGTCTTGACGGCTTGGCCGCCGGCTCCTCGATGATCGCCTTCATCGGCTATGCGATCATCGCGTTCTGGGAGTTCTACCACCTCAAGGGTTCGGACCATCCAGGCTTCACCTATGCGGTGTCCGATCCTCTTGACCTGACCATCATCGCGGCGTGCGCGGCCGTAGCCTGCTTCGGCTTCCTGTGGTACAACTCCAATCCGGCCTCCATCTTCATGGGAGACACCGGCTCCTTGGCGCTTGGTGGTCTGTTCGCAGCCATGTCCATCGCCACGCACACCGAATTCCTGGCGATCATCCTTGGCGGTCTGTTCGTCATCGAGACCATGAGCGACATCATCCAGGTCGGCTACTTCAAGATGACCCACAAGCGCGTTTTCAAGATGGCTCCGATCCATCATCATTTCGAATTGAAGGGCTGGCCGGAAGTGAAGGTCGTGGTTCGGTTCTGGATGATCGAGATGCTGTTCGTGCTGATCGCCTTGGTGCTGTTCTACGGCGATTGGGTGGCCCGTTCCGGCCTGTGACACGATTGCGGGCGCGGCTTTACGCCCGCAATATGAGTGTGCTATCACGGCAAATGACGTTTCCGATTGAAGGGTGATGGATATGAATATGGATGGCAAGACCGTAATCGTGGCTGGTCTCGGTGTCTCCGGGCAAAGCATGATGGAAGTGCTGGGCTCCCGTGCCGGCAGAGTGCTGGGTGTGGATGAGAAGAAGCCGGACGCCGACCTGCATTCCTTCGACCAAATCGATTGGGACAATACCGACATGGTGATGACCTCGCCGGTCTTCAACCCGCGCACGCCATTCATCCTTGAGGCGCAGAAACGCAACATACCGGTCATGAGCGAAGTCGAACTGGCCTGGCAGCTGCGCGTGAACAGCAACACCACCGGCAAGCCGGCGCAGTGGATCGGCATCACCGGCACCAACGGCAAGACCTCGACCACGGAAATGACCTCCGAAATGCTGACCGCATGCGGCCTGGCCGCTCCTGCCGTCGGCAATATCGGCAAAGCCGTGTCGCACGCCGCCGTCGACTCCGCGAACGACGTGCTCTGCGTCGAACTGAGCTCGTTCCAGCTGCATTTCACCTATTCTCTGGAACTTGACTGCGCGGCGATCACCAACATCGCCGACGACCATCTCGATTGGCATGGCGGCATCGAGAACTATGCCGCCGACAAGGCGAAGGTGTTCCACAACGTCAAGAAGGCGCTGGTCTACAACGCCGACGACGAACGCGTCACCAAACTGGCGTTCGCGGCCCAGACCGCGCCGGAATGCCGCCGGATCGGCTTCACGTTGGCCGAGCCGAAGGACGGGCAGATCGGTGTGAAGGATGGCTGGATCGTCGACATGTCCGGCATTGCTGGCGGAGAAGCGGGAAAGCCGTTCCAAGTGGCGAAGGTCACCGATTTCACGCATCTGACCGAGCCGGATGGCACGGTCTACCCGCATCTGCTCGCCGACGCCCTGACCGCGTTGGCGCTGGTGTTGGGTCTCGGAGCAGACAAAGACAAGGCGTTGGCCGCGCTCAAGCAGTTCACGCCGGGCGGCCACCGCATCCAGACCGTCGCCGTCGCCAAAACGTCCGACGGTGGCACCATCCGTTTCGTGGATGACTCCAAAGCCACCAACGCGCATGCGGCCAAGGCGTCGCTTAACAGCTTCGCGGACAAGTCCGTGGTGTGGATCGCCGGCGGACTTGCCAAAGGAAGCCGTTTCGAACAGCTCGTCGCCGACCAGGCGCGCACCATCAAGGCGGCCATCATCATCGGCAAGGACCAGCAGCCAATGCTGGACGCGTTCAAGGCAAGCGCTCCCGACATTCCCATGTCCATCATCGATCCCACGGACAACGACACCGTCATGGCCCGCGCCATCGACGCTGCCGGCACCTACGCGCAATCCGGCGATGTGGTGCTCATGGCTCCGGCCTGCGCGTCCATGGACCAGTTCAAGTCGTACGCCGATCGCGGAAACCAGTTCGCGCAGCAGGCTCAGCGTTGGGTGAATGAGCATGGGGAAGCCTGAGGCCAGCCGTAGCATCACGTCTTCCGCAAGCCGCCCGAACATGACGGACGGCGCCGCGGCACAGACACGAGAACCGTTGAAGAACGGCGGAACGCGTAATCTCGCCAACCCGTTATGGTGCTTCCACGGATTCCGCCTATGCGTGATCATCCTCACGATCTTCGGCGTGATCATGGTGTTCTCCAGCTCTTCGGTGAACATGATCGCCAACGGGCAGTCGCCATGGGCGCAGGCGCTGAAACAGGGCATGTACTGCGTGTTCGGCCTGGTCATAGCATTCATCACGATGATGCTGCCGGCCAGCTTCTACCGAAAGATTAGCTTCTGGTTCCTGCTTGGCGCCATGGTCATGCAGGCCGCCACACTGACGCCATTGGGCGTCGAAGTCAACGGCAACAAAGGATGGATCGGCATTCCGGGCGTGTTCACCATGCAGCCCGCGGAAATCGTCAAGCTGGCGTTATGCATCTGGATGCCGAACGAGCTGATCAACGCGCGCAAGCAGGTGAAGAAGGTCGGCGCGCCCCGCGCGTACTCCAAGCTTATTCTCGGCTATCTGTGCGCGTTCTGCCTGGTCATGTCCGGCAAGGATCTTGGTACGGGCTTGATTATTCTCGCAATTGGCGGCATTGCATTGCTGCTTGGCGGATTCCCCGGCAAATGGCTTGCCGGAGCCGCGCTGCTTGGCATATGCGGTATCGTCGGATTCATTCTGACCAGCCCCAACCGACTCGGCCGCATCATGGCGGCCTACCGGACCTGCTCTCCGTCCGACCTGCAGGGCGTGTGCTATCAGGCGGTCCACGGTAAATACGCGATCGCATCCGGCGGCTTGTTGGGCGTCGGCATCGGCAATTCCGGCGAGAAATGGGGCTATCTTCCCGAAGCGCACAACGATTTCATCTTCGCCATCATCGGCGAGGAAACCGGATTCGTCGGAGCAGCCATGGTGATTCTGCTGTTCATCGTCATGACGTGGTGCATGCTGATGGTGGCCGTGCAGGTCCGCGACCGGTACATCACCATGGCGTTGGTGTGCATCGCGGTATGGATCGTCGGCCAGGCGTTTGTCAACATCGGCGTCGTCGTCAGCCTGCTGCCGGTCATGGGCGTGCCGATGCCGTTCGTATCAGCAGGCGGATCGTCTCTTATCATGTGTCTGGGGGCCGCCGGCGTGGCCATCAGCCTGATGAAGGAGCAGCCGCAGGTCAAAGCCGAGAACCGCATACTGTAATCGGTTCCCGTCATGCGAGTTGCGAAGCAAGCAAAAGAAAAGTAGACGAAATGTAAGTATCTGCATCGGCGGCGGTATGCCGCGTGGCCTGCCGCCGCATGGTGGGCTAAGCTCGTGGATTATGAGCAATCAGAAGCATATCGTTCTTGCCGGTGGCGGCACGGCAGGCCACGTCAATCCTCTGCTCGCCGTGGCGCATGTGATTCGCGAGCTTGAACCGGAAGCGGATATCGCGGTGGTGGGCACCGCCGTCGGTCTGGAGCGTGATTTGGTTCCGCAGGCCGGTTTCGAACTGGAAACCATCGAAAAAGTGCCGTTCCCGCGCAGGCCCAACAAGGCTGCGTTGCAGTTTCCAGCCAAATGGAAGGCCGAGAAGGCCAAAGTACGTGACATCCTCACCCGGCATCAGGCCCAAGTGGTCGTCGGTTTCGGCGGATACACGTCCGCACCCGTATACGCGGCCGCGCACAGCATGGGAATTCCGATTGCGATTCACGAACAGAACGCACGCGCGGGCATGGCCAACAAGCTGGGCGCGCGTTGGGCGTCCATGATCGGTGCCGCATACGCCCAGCCAGGACTGAAACCACGCAGGGGCGTCGAAGTCGAACGCGTGGGCCTGCCGCTTCGTCCGGCAATCGCACGATTGGCGTCTGATCTGGAACATGACCGTACCGCCACTCGTAAAGCCGCCGCGGCGCAGCTTGGCGTCGATCCGGACCGTCCGCTCGTGGTCGTCACCGGTGGATCCTTGGGTGCGGTGAACGTGAACAGGGCTGTGGCCGCTTCCGCCAAGAATCTGCTTGCGCACGCCCAGGTGATTCATCTGACCGGTAAGGGCAAAGACGACGAAGTGCGTTCCTTGGTGTCGGTAAGCGCCGGAGAGGATGTGCTCGGCGAGCTTGGCCCCGACCACGTTTCGGATGGCGACTACCGTGTGGCTCCCTATCTGGAACGCATCGATCTGGCGTTCGCCTGCGCCGATCTGATCATCTGCCGTTCCGGAGCCGGCACGGTCAGCGAGCTGACGGCTTTGGGACTGCCGGCGATTTACGTGCCTCTGCCGATCGGCAATGGCGAGCAGCGCTTCAACGCGCAGCCCGTGGTCGACGCGGAAGGGGGCTTGATGGTGGCGGATGGCGATTTCACCCCGGATTGGGTCCGTGGCCATGTGCCGGAACTGCTCGCCGATCCGGACAAGCTGTCCCGATACGGTGCCAACGCGTGGAAATACGGCATCCGCGACGCCGCCGAAGTCATGGCGAAGCGCGTGCTCGCGCTAATCGATCAGCCAGCTGATTAACCGGCCGAACAATCATGACCGCACCCCGTGGGAGACCATGGGTGCGGCCATAATGAAATGAGCTTGAAAACAATTTACGAGGAGCAATCGTGTCTGACAACCAGCGTGAAGCCGGTACCATAATTCTTGACCCAACCCATGCGTCGTTCGCACCTGAAGAGACGGTGCATGACCTAGGTGCCACGCATTTCATCGGCATCGGTGGCGCGGGCATGAGCGTGCTCGCTGAAATGCTGCATGAGCAGGGTGTCGAGGTCGATGGTTCGGACCGTGAGCCAAGCGCCAAAACCGACCGTCTGCAAAGCCTCGGCATCACCGTCGAATTCGGCCAGCAGGCGAAGAACGTCGAAGGCAAGAACACCGTCGTGTTCTCCAGCGCCATCAAGCCGGACAATCCGGAAATCGTCGCCGCGCATGAGGCAGGGGAGCGCATCGTGCACCGCAGCGACATCCTCGCCCTGCTGATGAACGCGAAACGTGCGGTGACCGTGGCCGGCGCCCACGGCAAGACCACGACCAGCTCCATGCTGGCGCACATTCTCGTGAACGCCGGAGAAGGCGAACTCGCCGATCCGAGTTACGCCATCGGCGGTTCCATCCAAGGCAAAGACGGTGCCATTTTGGACGGCGGCCATGCCGGCAAGGGCAACGTGCTGGTGGCCGAGGCCGACGAATCGGACGGCAGCTTCGCCAAATACCATCCGCAAATCGCCATCATCACCAATTCCGAAGCCGACCACCTTGACCACTACGGCACGCAGGACAACTATCGGGCCGCATTCGTGGACCATGCCGGACACGCCACCAAAGCCGTAATCATGTGCGGCGACGACGAAGGCAACCTTGCCGTGCTACGTGCGCTTGACGCCACCGTGGCCGGACGCACGATCGTCTATTCAACACGGAACGCCGCCGAATTGGGCGACCTGAACGGTGCCACGCTGGTACGCATCGAATCGGAAAGCGAAACCGCCGAAAGCGGAGCCGAACATTTCACGCTGCATATTCCGGGCGGACTGATCGGCGAAGAGGAGCGCCGCATCGCAGTGACGCTTACCGTTCCCGGCATCCACAACGCACGCAACGCCTCCGCGGCGATTATCGCGGCCGCGCTGTTGGGCATGGACGTCGAACGTGCCTCCGCGGCGGTCACCTCGTTCCTCGGTGCCGCACGCCGCTTCCAGGTCCGTGGCACCGTCAGCCAAGTGACGGTCGTCGATGATTACGCGCATCATCCGACCGAAATCGCTGCGCTGCTGGATGCGGCCCGTCGCCGCTACCCGCAGTCCAAGATCCGTGTGATCTTCCAGCCGCACCTGTTCTCCCGCACGCGTTTCTTCAGCTCTGAATTCGCGCAGGCGCTTGCCAAGGCCGATGACGTCATCGTTACCGGCATCTTCCCCGCGCGCGAGAAGCAGGAGGATTTCCCCGACGTGACTCCGGCCACCATCGTGGACGAGGCGCTCAAGCTTGAGCATGAACCGGCAAAGGACTGGATCCGTGGCGTCGAAGACATGCACACCGCGGCCCAGATGATGGTGATGCGCGCGCATCATGGCGACGTCATCTTCACCGTAGGCGCCGGCGACATCACGCAGATGGACGAGGTCATCCTGCATGCTCTTGAAGCGCATCGTTGGGATTGCGAGGGCTGATGGCTCGACGGGTCATCAGTTCCGGCAAGGATGTGCAGGAGACGGACCAGTCGGGCGGACGACGTTCCGGACGGTCCATCTCATCGGAGCATGCCGAAGGACGGTCGATTGAAGGGTACGCGGACCGTTCAAAAGCCGAAGGCTTCGTAGACGCGCGACGTTTGCAAAGCGAGGACCTGGTTTCCAAAACCCTGCAGGAGACCACCGGCACGATCGGCATCATGACACGTCCGAAAGTGGTTGATTTCGGCGAACGGCTCAAGGAACGCCGTCAGGCCGGCGCGCGAGCCATAGTCCTGCGCGTGCTCATCGGTCTTGCCGTAGCCGTGGTTTTGGGAGCTGTCGTCTGGCTGTTCCTCTTCTCGTCGGTGTTCCGTTTGGAGCCAGGCAACATCAGCGTGGTCGGCGCCAACGAATGGGTGAGTGAATCGCAGGTGCTTGACATCGCGAGGCAGCAGTCCGGAAAATCGTTGTTCCTGGTTTCGGATGGAGCCGTGGAGAAGCAGATCAAGGCGATTCCGGGAGTCACGTCAGCCAAGTCGAAGAAACAGTTGCCGAACTCGCTTGAAGTGACGATCAAGGCGCAGAAACCCGCGGCCATGCTCAAAACCAGCGAGGACCATATGACGGCGGTCGACAGCAAGGGCCGCGTGCTCAATTCCGTCAGCGGCGTTTCCGTGGAAGGCATTCCCGTCATCGAAGTGCAGAACGTCGATGCGAGCCTGTCTAGGCGTCCTATCAAGGAAGCGTTGAAGATTCTCAGCTCACTGCCGGAATCGATGCGCAACTCCATCACCAAGGTCACCGCGGCGACCCAGGATTCCATCACCACGGAACTCAATGGGGGAGACCGCGTGATCGTATGGGGTGATTCCTCGGACCTGAAGCTCAAGAAAGCGGTGGTGGACAAGATCGTCAATGATCCGAACGTGATTGGAGACAAGCATAACGTGGACGTGTCCGCGCCGTTGAGACCGATCATCAAATAGCGTTATTGCGCAACGTCACTGCATGACGGAGCGGAAATACTTTGATCTAGCTCTTTTTGTCTTGACAGAAAAACGAAACGCGCTCTGGACCTTCTTTCCAAGGGAGGGCCAGAGCGCGTTTCCGCGTTTGGATGGATGGTATTAGCCGTATGCGTTGAACGGGCGTCAGTCCTTGACGATGGTCTTGCCTGCGGTCGCCCCTGGCGTCAAGTCCTGAATCTCCGTGATCTCCAGAACGGGAATGGTCATGGGCTTCTTCGTGCCGTTATGTTCGGCCACGGCGACCTGCTCATCGTAGATCGCATCATCGGAATGCAGAGTGACGTTGCCACGGAAACGATAACCTCGCTTCTGCTCAAGATTGGCCACTGCGATGACCAGTTCGCTGCCGTCGAGCAGATTACGGTACATTTGACCGGCGGTACGCTCGTGATAGCCGATATGAGTGTCATCGATGACGAACGTGCTCATTTTCGGCCCCAAATCGACGTGTCCATCCTTGCCGATGGTGGCCACCCAAGCGAGATTGCTGCTGATGAAATCCTTCATTTCCTCTGTAAGCTTCGCCATGATATCGTCCCTTTCGATGGTTGGCTGGCCGGCGGCTTGCAATATTGAAAGGCGCCGGACGGTTATTTCGATAATACGGAGGCGTTGCTGCCGACATGCGTTGTTTCACCGAACGAGAAATGTGATTATCAATACGAAAAGCCGTCATTGCTGACGCATGATTCGTGCCCACATTTTGCCCATGTTTTTGAGAAATATCGCGATAAAGGGTGAATTGCAGCGAATTGCAAAAGTGGTGGAAACCGTTGGAAATAAAGGAAAAGCCGCCATTTCTGGCGGCTTTCAATCCGTGGAGATGCGGGGAATCGAACCCCGGTCCGATGACCGAACCCTCAGTCTTCTACGTGCGTAGTCTGCTGGCCGTGCGGCGGTTTTTCTGCCCCCATCGATGTCGCAGACAACTGATGGCGAGCATATCTACAGTAAAAGTCCCTTGCCGGCCCTGTGGCTCAGCCGGTAAGGCAAGTCTTCTAAACGACGCTCAACATCCCCCCAAAGACGAGGGGGAGTGAACGGAGCGGCTGCCCACTGGTTAATCCTGGCGCGAAGCTCAGGCAGCGAGAGCGAACTCAGTGCGGTTAGATTTAGCACTTATTCTTTTGTAGGGGGCATCCACGAGCGGACCCTACGTTCTCGGCACGCTTCCCTGCGACGAACAGGTCACCGTCGAAACCGATCATCCCCAAATATTGAATTATCAAACCTTCCGGCTTTATAGCCAGACATTTCAAGATACCACGGTTTATCCGACAAACCAAATTATGCTATCGGCGATTCATCATGCTGTCGGAAGTTCCCAAAACTGGTGAAAAAAGATTCCGTATGCCGTTGTTCGACGGCATACGGAATCGGTGATGATGATGAAAGGAAAAGATACGCTTACTTGGCTGCTGCGGCGAGGTAATCCGGAACGCCTTCGGTCGGGTAGGCCGGCCAGCCGCCTTCCTTGGTGCACACGTAGGCGGCGGTGTTCACGGCCGCGCGATGCGCTTCCTTGAGGGAGGCACCGGACAGGATCTTGCCGGTGAAGGAGCCGGAGAAGGAATCGCCGGCTCCGACGGTGTCGGCCACCTCGACATGCGGGGTCAGCAGAGTGGAGGTCTCGCCGTCCTTGGCGATGATGGTGCTGAAGGTCGCGCCGCCGGTCAGGATGGTGTACTCCAGATCGAAGCGATCCATGAACCACTTGCAGGCCTCTTCGTCGTTGCCCTCCGGAATGGAGAACATCTCACGCATCATGATGAGCTCGTCGTCGTTGATCTTGAAGATGTTGGCGTATCCCAGCAGCTCCTCGATCAGCTCCTTGGAGTAGAAGTTGGCGCGCAGGTTGATGTCGAAGAACTTCAGCGCGCCTTCCTTGGCATGCTGGAGCAGTTTGATGATGGTGTCATGCGATTCCTGGGAACGCAGGCCCAGCGTGCCGAAGCAGATGGCGTCGGCCTTGGACACGGCCTCGGCGAGTTCGTCGGTGTAGCCGATGTGGTCCCAAGCCACATTCTGCACGATGGTGTATTCCGGAATGCCGTTGGTCAGTGCCACGGCGACGGTGCCGGTCGGGTATTCGTTGGTCTGCACCAGCGTGTTGATGCCGGCCTTGTGCGCATCGTTGAGCAGCTCGGCGCCCAGCTCGTCGTTACCGACGGCGCTGATGGCGTAGCTTTCTGCGCCGTTCTGGGACGCGTGGTAGGCGAAGTTGACGGGAGCGCCGCCGGCGCGCTTGCCGGTGGGGAGCATATCCCACAGGATTTCACCGAGGGCGATGACGATTGGCTTGGACATGGGTGGTTCCTTTCTTTGGTGGGCGGCGTGCTATGCGACGTCGAAGAACATCGATGGATGTTCCAAAAAATTGGTGATGGCCACGGCGGCGGCACCGGTAACGGTGGCGTCGGTGGGTAGGGCGGACAGGGTGATTCGGGTGTTGCGCCCGATTTCGGGGATCGTGCGTTCGCGCACGACTTGTGTGACTTCGTCGAGCAACGGCTGGCCGGCTTGCGCGATGATGTCTCCAAGAACGATGTGTGTCGGATTGAAAGCGTTGATGATGGTGACCGCGCCGTACCCAACGTATCGGGCAACATCGCGCATCAGAAGCGTTGCGGTCTCGTCTCCCGCGTTCGCCTTGGCGAACAGTGCTGCGCAAGCCTGCGCATGCGTCATCGTCTCGCATCCGGGAACGATGCTCGGATTGGCGTTGAGCCGTTCGTGGATGGCATTGGCGGAGCAGTAGCGTTCCAGGCAGCCGACATTGCCACAGTCGCATGGCTTGCCGTTCACGTCGATGGAGACGTGTCCGATTTCCGTGGCGGTGCCGTGCTCGCCGTAGTAGATGGTGCCGTTGTCGATGACTCCGAGGCCGATGCCTTCGCCAAGCAGATAGTAGGCGAGGGAACCTTCCGACAGTTCCGGATTGAGCAGGAACTGCGCCAGCGCGCCGGCGCGGGCGTCCTGTTCGACGAACACGGGGACGCTGAATGCGTTGCTGAATTCGTCGATGAAGTTGATTTGCCTCCAGCCCTGCATGGAGGAGACCAAAGCGGTGCGTCCTTCGTCCTTTAAATAGGGCCCCGGAACCGCCATGCCGACGGCCACGATGCTGGGGTCGTCCTTGATGAGCTGGCGTACGGTATCTCGAATGCGCTCCACCGTTTCGGGGATGTGCTCCTCGCTGACGGTAGGCAAGTCGGACAGGAAGATACGGTTGCACTTGAGGTCGAAGACCGCGATTTGCACCAGACTGCGGGCGAACTTCACGCCGATGATGTGGTATTTGGCGCTATTGAGATTCAGACCGATGGAACGGCGGTTCTTGTCTCCGTCCATGTCGCCGGTTTCTTCGATGATGCCCTGCGCCAGCAGTTTCGCGGTGATTTTGGTGATTGCCGCCGGAGTGAGCTTGATGGCTTTGGCGATCTGCGCGCGTGAGCAGATGCCATTGTGGTACAGGTATTGCAGGATGCGGGAACGGTTGTTTTCCGAGATCGATGACTGTTGGGCGCTGTACCTACTCATGCTCACCTCCTTGCGACAGTGCATGGACCCTCGTTGAACTTCTTAATATATTAACGCCGTTAATTGATTAATGCAATTCGTGTTGTGCCGCGTGTCGCGCGCTTATCTGGGTCTCTCTGTGCGAAAGCAATGAGTAAAAAAGAAGGACGTAGACCTTGAATGCGACTTTGGCCGGGTCCGTCTCATAAAATGGCTGGTTTTTCTTATTTTCTTTCAGTAGTCGTTAAAACGTTGGAATTTCGCCGTTTTAATGCATAGCAGAAAACGGCGAATATAAGGTAGGTGGGTAAAACGGCCTCCAATGAAACGTACGGTTAACATTGCGCGCCGATTCTTGTCACTGTATCGCCTTGCACAGGGGCGATTCGGATAGAAAAGAGAGGATTCCATAGTGAATCGCAAGAAAGTTATCGCCGCTCTGGCTTCTGTCGCGGCTCTGGCTTCCCTGGCCGCCTGCGGCGGCGTGAAGGACGGTGGCGCCGCAACTGGCAACACCATCACCGTCGGCACGACCGATAAGATCACCAGCCTTGATCCGGCTGGCTCCTACGACAACGGTTCCTACGCCGTGCAGATTCAGGTGTTCCCGTTCCTGTACGCGCAGAACTACAACACTTCCGAGCTGTCTCCGGACATCGCCGCCGATGACGGCACCTGGAGCGCCGACGGCACCGAGTTCACCGTCAAGCTCAAGAAGGGCTTGAAGTTCGCGAACGGCCACGATCTGACCGCCTCCGACGTCAAGTTCTCCTTCGAACGTATCAAGAAGATCAACGACGAGAACGGTCCGTCCTCCCTGCTGGCCAACATCGAGTCCGTCGAGGCCAAGGATGACACCACCGTCGTGTTCCACTCCGCGGTCAAGGACGACGTGACCCTGAAGCAGGTGCTCTCCAGCCCGGCCGGCCCGATCGTCGACGAAGAGTCCTTCTCCGCCGACAAACTGACCGATGCCAACACCGTCGTCAAGGACAACGCCTTCGCAGGCCCGTACAAGCTCACCTCCTACAAGGTGAACGAGGCCCTGGCATATGCCAAGAACGATTCCTACAAGGGTTTGACCCCAGCTAAGAACGACGTTGTGCAGGTCAAGTACTTCGCCGATTCCTCCAACCTGAAGATGGCCGTGCAGCAGGGCCAGGTCGACGTGGCCTACCGCTCCATGACCCCGACCGACGTCGAGGACCTGTCCAAGGACAACAAGGTCAAGGTCGTCAAGGGACCGGGCGGCGAAGAGCGCTTCCTTGCCTTCAACTTCAAGATCATGCCGTACGGCGAGAAGTCCAGCGAGCCGAACGCCGACAAGGCCAAGGCCGTGCGTCAGGCCGTCGCAAGCCTGATCGACCGCAACGAGCTGGCCACCAAGGTCTACAAGAGCACCTACACCCCGCTGTACTCCTTCATTCCGGATGGCCTGTCCGGCCACGACGACACCCTGAAGGCAGCCTATGGCGACGGTTCCGGCAAGCCGGATGCGGCCAAGGCCAAGAAGACCCTCGAAGCCGCCGGTGTGAAGACCCCGGTAGACCTGAAGCTCCAGTACAACCCGGACCACTACGGCCAGTCCTCCGCCGACGAGTATGCGGCCATCAAGGCCCAGCTCGAGGAAGGCGGCCTGTTCAAGGTCGACCTGCAGTCCACCGAATGGACCCAGTACAACAAGGACCGTAACGTCACCAAGGATTCGGACGGTTCCTACCCGGTCTACCAGCTCGGCTGGTTCCCGGACTACTCCGATCCGGACAACTACCTGTCCCCGTTCTTCCGTGACGGCAACTTCGTGAACAACGGCTATGCCAACAAGGACGTCAACGACCTGATCGTCAAGCAGGCCGGCCAGACCGACGCCAAGGCCCGCGAAGACACCCTGAAGGAAATCCAGAAGCTCGAGACCGAAGACCTCTCCACCATCCCGCTGCTGCAGGGTGCCCAGGTCGCGGTCACCGGATCCGGCGTGAAGGGTGTCGTGCTCGATGCCTCCTTCCGCTTCCGCTACGCTTCCGTGACCAAGGCCTGATAAAGGTTTTGATCGCCCCTGCCCACCCTTAAGATGGGCAGGGGCTCAATTTGTATCTGAAACACCAATAAGGAAAAAGGAGCCCGACGTGACGCAAAGCGCAACCGAGGCTCAGCCGAAAGCCAGGAAAAACAAGCTTTCAAGCGGATTCTTCCGTTTCGTGCTCACACGCTTTCTGCTGATCATTCCTACAGTATTCATTCTTGTAACCATCGTTTTCTTCGTGATGCGCGCCACCGGCGACCCGATCTCCGCCGCACTCGGCGGCCGCCTGACCCCGGAAGAACTGCAGAAGCGCATCCATGCGGCCGGCTACGACCGTCCGCTCATCGTGCAGTACATCGATTATCTTGGCGGCCTGCTGCACGGCGATCTCGGCACCACGCTGACCGACAACCAGAAGGTCAGCAGCATCCTCGTCCACTACGGCTCCGCCACATTCGAACTGGCATTCCTCGCGCTCATCGTCGCGCTCATCGTCGGCATCGGCTTGGGACGCATCGCCGCACGCAAGCGTGACCACGCGGCCGATGCGGGCATCCGCACCTTCGCCATCCTGTGCTATGCCACCCCGGTGTTCTTCCTCGGCCTGATTCTGAAGCTCATCTTCGCCATCTGGCTGAACGTGCTGCCGGCATCCGGGCGCTCATCGCTTGGCAGCGAGATGCAGTTCTCCCGACTGGTCTCGCCGACCGGCTTCTATATCATCGACGCGATCCAGTTGGGCGACATGTCCGTGTTGCTTGATGTGCTCCGTCACGCTGTGCTGCCGGCCCTTGCGTTGGGCCTGCTGACCGCCGGCGTGTTCATCCGTTTGGTGCGTACCAACGTGATCGCCACCTACAATTCCGGCTACGTCGAAGCGGCACGTTCCCGCGGCGTCTCCGAGAAGCGTCTACTCAACAAGCACGCATGGAAGCCGGCGTTGATTCCAATCATCACCGTCATGGGCATGCAGATCGCCCTGATGCTCGCAGGCGCGGTGCTCACCGAAACCACCTTCGAATGGAAGGGTCTCGGCTTCATGCTGTCGCAGTACCTGAAGGCACGCGACTTCGTGGCCGTACAGGGCATCGTTATCCTAATCGCCATCATCGTGGCCGTCGTCAACTTCATCGTCGACGTCATCGCCGCGTTGGTCGACCCGAGAGTGAGGTACTGACATGACCGCAGCATCTGCCAACAAGGTCACCGTTCCAGGCGACAATCGTCTGGACGAGCTCAAGCTCGGCAACAAGACGCCATTCTGGCATAAGATTCCGATCATCAAGGAACTGCGCGTCGCAGTCGGCTGGCAGAAAGGCATGCTGATCACGGGCCTCGTGCTCACGGCGTTCTTCCTGCTGGTCGCCATTTTCGCGCCGCTCATCGCGCCATACAGCTACGCGCAGCTCAAGGGCGCCGACGGCGTTTCCTTCCCGGCCCAGGCGGCACCGTCCTCCGAACACATCTGGGGCACCACTGCAGGTGGCTACGATGTGTTCAGCCGTGTGGTCTGGGGTGCCCGCACCGCCGTCATCGCCATCGTCGTCGCGGTATTGCTGTCGATTTTCGCAGGCGTGCTGCTCGGCCTGGTCTCCGGCTATTTCGGCGGATGGGTCGATCGTGTGCTCGTCATGATCGCCGACGCCGTGTACTCCTTCCCGTCGCTGCTGCTGGCGATTCTGATGGCGATCATGATCTCCCACGGCCAGTCCGGCCTGTGGAGCGGCATCTTCGCCTCCGGCATCTCCATCACCGTGGTCTATATTCCGCAATACTTCCGTACCATCCGTGCCGAAGTGATCCGCATCAAGGAATCCGCGTACGTGGAATCCGCCCGCGTGGTCGGCGCCTCCACGTGGCGCATCATGACCAAGCACCTGTTCAAGAACTCCACACGAACCCTGCCGGTCATCCTGACGCTGAACTCCTCCGAAGCCATCCTGACCCTTGCGGGCCTGGGCTTCCTGGGCTTCGGCATCGAACCGACCGCGGCCGCCGAATGGGGATACGACCTCAACCGCGCCGTCTCCGATGTGACCGCCGGCATCTGGTGGACCGCCGTGTTCCCAGGTCTGGCCATCGTGCTCATCGTGCTGGGCATCACCCTGGTGGGCGAATCGCTGAACGATCTGGCCGATCCGCGTCTGCGCGCCCGCAAGTCCGCAGGCGAAGTGGTGGGTTCCATCGAGGACACGTCCGTGGACCCCAGCCAGGAGCCAGGCAAGCGCAACGAGGTCGTCGCCGAACTTGAGGCGGCGAAGAATCCGATGGGAGCCAGCGACAAACCGGTGACCGTCACCGACCGTGATCCGTCATTCGTGGCTTCCGAATGGGCTTCCGAGGAAGGGGAGTGAACCGATGAGTGAAATCAAGGAAGGCAATCTCGCCGAGATCAAGGACCTCAGCGTCTCGTTCATGACCGACGCCGGTTCCATCAAAGCCATCGACAAGATCAGCTTCGAAATTCCCCGTAAGAAGGTCATCGGCGTGGTGGGCGAGTCCGGCTCCGGCAAGTCCGTGACCGCACGCTCCCTCATCAAGCTGCTGCCGGAGACCGCTACGACCTCCGGCGCGGTGTACCTGTCGAACCGCGCGGGCACCGAAGAGCTGGAAGTGCTGTCGCTGTCCGGCGAACAGCTGCGCGAAATGCGCGGCGCCGAAGCGGCCATGGTGTTCCAGGAGCCCAATTCGGTGCTCAACCCGGTGTACACCATCGGATGGCAGATCGAGGAAGGCCTTCGCGCCCATGGCATGAAGGACAAGAAGGAACTCCGTGCCAAGTCCATCGACATTCTCAAGAAGGTCGGCATTCCGGACGCGGAAACCCGCATCGACTACTACCCACACCAGTTCTCCGGCGGCCAGAAGCAGCGCATCGTCATCGCCATGGCCCTGGTGCTCAACCCCGGCCTGATTCTGGCCGACGAGCCGACCACCGCCCTCGACGTGACCGTGCAGGCCGAAATCCTCGACCTGCTGCGTCTGGCGCGCGACGAGTTCGACGCATCCGTGCTCATCATCACCCACAACATGGGCGTGATCGCCGACATCGCCGATGAGGTCGTGGTCATGTACCGCGGCCACGTCGTCGAACAGGGCAGCGTCGAGCAGATCTTCTACTCGCCGAAGGACGACTACACCAAGCGTCTGCTTGCCGCCGTGCCGCGTATTGGCCAGAAACTGGTCGTCAAGGATGCCGATGGCAAGGTCATCGAACGTGAGAAGGATTGGCGCGATCAGCCCATCGCGGTCGATGCCAAGGGACTGACCATCACGTATCCGGGTCATCTCATGCAGCCTGATTTCAAGGCCGTGGACGGCATCGACTTCACCATCCACCGTTCCGAAGTGCTCGGTCTGGTAGGCGAGTCCGGTTCCGGCAAATCCACCACTGGCCGTGCCATCGCAGGCCTGCAGAAGGTTTCCGGCGGTTCCCTGAACGTTCTAGGCATAGAAATGAACGGTGTGAAGGAACGCGACTTCAAACCCAAACGCGCCGACATCGGCTTCGTGTTCCAGGATCCGGGCAGCTCGTTCAATCCGCTGATGACCATCGCGGAAAACGTGGCCGAACCGTTGATCGTGCACAAGAAGTTTTTGTCGGTATCAGACGCCCGCAAGTATGTGGGCGATCTGCTTGAGATGGTGCAGCTTCCGCGCGCCTACATGAACCGTTTCCCGCACGAGCTGTCCGGCGGCCAGCGCCAGCGCGCCTCCTTGGCACGCGCGTTGGCGTTGAAGCCAAGCCTGCTCATCGCCGACGAACCGACCTCCGCGTTGGATGTGTCGGTGCAGGCGAAGGTGCTGGAACTGTTCAAGAAGCTGCAGGCCGAAATCGGCTTCGCATGCCTGTTCATCACGCACGACCTCGCCGTGGTCGACATGCTCGCCGACCGCATCATGGTGATGCACAAGGGCCAGATCGTGGAACATGGCGATGCGGACCAGATCATGCAGAATCCGCAGAACCCGTACACGCAGAAGCTGCTGGCCTCCCTGCCGGTGCCCGATCCGCGCGAACAGCGCAAGCATCGCGAGCATCTGCATGAGCTGCTTGCCGCCCAGCAGTGAGCTGATCCACGGAATCTAATAAAAAGGAATCCCCGCAACGCTTGAAACGTTGCGGGGATTCCATTTTATGATGTATGGAAGGCGATTTCAGCGGATGGTGCCGTTGAAGGCAAACTGGGCATGGGAATCACCATTCGCCTTGGCCTTCAGATATTCGCGTACGTAAGCCATGCGTTCCACCGTGGTGGCTGCCAACGGTTCGGGCAGAGCATCAGGGGAGAACCAGCCTACGCTGAGGCTTTCCTCATCGCCGACGAACGGCTCCGTGTTGCCATTCGGATCGGGCCTGCAGATGAACAGGTGATCCATGTACATGGTGTTGTCCCCATTCGCATAGGTGAGGACCTTTCTGGACGATTTGACCGACACCAGATCGGTGACGACCACATCCACGCCGGTCTCCTCCTTGACCTCGCGGGCAACGGTATCGGCCGGTTCCTCTCCGGGCTCGTTGATGCCATACACCATGGCCCATTCGCCGGTGTCGGAGCGCCGTCCCAACAGCACACGGCCCTGCTCGTCCTCGACATAGCCGGAGACGCCCATGAGCCATAACAGATCGTGGCCTATCTTCTTACGAAGTTCGAGTACGAATTCAGGCGTGGGCATGATGCATCCTCAGGCCTTCGCACCTTCGGCGGCCATATCGGCCATCCACGCCTCGACATCGTCGATCCGCTTCGGAATGCCCGCGGAAATCCATTCCGGACCATCCTCCGTCATGAGCACATCATCCTCGATACGAATGCCGATGCCACGGTATTCCGGCGGAATCAGCAGATCATCCTCACGGAAGTACAGGCCCGGTTCGATGGTGAAGATCATGCCCGGACGAATCTTGGCGTTCTGATACGACTCATAACGCGCCTGCGCGCAATCATGCACGTCGAGACCCAGATGGTGGGCCACGCCGCAGGCGAGCCAACGGCGATGCTGCTGGCCTTCAGGGGAGAGCGACTCCTCGACATCGACCGGCAGAATACCCCAGTCATGCAGACGTTCGGCGATCACGCGCATGCACGCATGATGGATGTCCGAATACGTGGCGCCCGGCTTGGCCGCCTCGAAACCGGCCTGCTGGGAATCCAACACGGCCTGGTACAGCTTCTTCTGGAAATCGGTGAACTTGCCGTTGGTCGGGAACGTGCGGGTGATGTCGGCGGTATACAGGCTGTTGACCTCCACACCGGCGTCGATGAGCAGCAGCTCGCCCGACTCCACGGTACCGGTATTGCGCATCCAATGCAGAATCGGAGCGTGGGCGCCGGAAGCGATGATGGTGTCGTAGCCGACCTCGTTGCCCTCCTCGCGGGAGATGGCGTTGAACGCGCCCTCCAGCATGCGCTCCGAACGCGGCTTGCCAAGGGAAGACGGAATCTTGCGCAGAATGTTGTCGAAACCATGCTTGGTTGCGGCCACGGCCTTGCGCATCTCACGAACCTCATACTCATCCTTGCACATGCGTGCCTCGGCGGCGAATTCGTGCAGCTTGTCATCGGCAGCGGTGTTATTGTCCGGATCAGCGAAACCGTTGGCTTCACGGATCTCCTCGACCATGCTGGTAATCGCCGGATCGGCTTCACGAATCACGCGCACGCGCACCGCGCCGGCCTCAGTGCCGACATCCTTGCTCAACGCGTCGGGCAGCTGCGCGATGTCGTTGGTTTCGATGCCGGTCATCGCGGTCATTTCCTTCACACCGGCACGCGGACCCACCCAATACTCGCCATAATGGGCGTTCATGAAAAAGTCCTGCGTGTAATGGTTGGCACGCGGAGCCACGAACAGTTCCGGAACATGCGTCTTGCCGGCCTTCGCCTCCGGAGAATCCGGATCGACGGGATTCAGCACCAGCACCGCGCCGGCCTCGAAATCCTCACCCAAACCGGTGTAGTAGGAGAACGTCGTATCCGGACGGAACGCGTAATCGCAATCGTTGTTGCGCACCTTCGGCTGTCCGGCCGGAATCACGATACGCTCGCCCGGGAACGCCTTGCCCAACGCCTCCAGACGCGCCGGCGTGTACTTGGAGGACTCCAACGGCTCGATCTGCGGCTCGTTGTCATCCCAACCGGTGGTCATGAACTCCTTGAACGCCTCGGAACGCGGACGCAGCGAACGATTGTTCACACGATCGCTCATGGCCTGATCCGGTCCCGGAGCGGACTCCCGCTCCATCTTCTCGTATTCCTTGTCCTTGTCAGTAATGACTTCGCCCATCACATCTCCTGAACATGCATTCGTAACGTACGGAAATTACCGCAACCCATCCTATAACTTTTCCCGGCGCGCAACGTTCATGCGGACATCTAGAATGGGAAAAGTTTAGTGTGCTGTCCGCAAGGTACGGGAGGAAAACGGGAAATATGTCATTCGAACATCCCAATCGCAACAACGAAAGCATGATCGACGTCGAACGCGACATCATGAGCCGTCCATCGGAACGCAACACCACCAATCTCGACCTGCAACGCATGAAGATGATCCTCGACATCATGGGCCATCCGGAGCAGTCGTTCCGCGTCATCCACATCACCGGCACCAACGGCAAAGGCTCCACGGCACGCATGGCCGAAGCCATCTGCCGCGCCTACGGCATGCGTACGGGCCTATACACCTCGCCCCATCTGGAACACGTCAACGAGCGCATCGCTATCGACGGCCAGCAGCTGTCCGACGACGATTTCGTCGACACCTGGGACCAGGTCAAGGACCTTGTCGCCATCGTGGACATGAAAATGGACGAGCTGGGCAAGCCGAAGATGAGCTTCTTCGAAGTGCTCACCGCCATGGCCATCTGGAAATTCGCCGACGCGCCGGTCGACGTCGCCATCGTGGAAGTCGGCATGGGCGGCCGATGGGACGCCACCAACGTGCTCGACGCGGACGCGGCCATCATCGGCCCGGTCGACATGGACCACATGGCATGGCTCGGCGACACCGTGGAGGAAATCGCCACGGAAAAGGTCGGCATCATCAAGCCGAACTGCACCGCCATCATCGGCCGCCAGCCACACGAGGACGAGGTCATGCCGATTATCGAGGCCGCGGCCAAGGAGAACCACGCCAGCTTGGTGCGCGACGGCGTCGAATCGGAAGTCGTTACCCGAGTGCCGGCCGTCGGCGGCCAGGTGGCCACCCTGCGCACTCCGAACGGCACCTACACGGAAGTGCCGATCGCCAAATTCGGCGAGCATCAGGCACACAACGCGCTCGCCGCACTGTGCGCGGCGGAAGTGGTGATTCCCGTCAACGGCGCGTTGGACGGCGATTTGGTGGCCGAAGCGTTGAGCAGCGTACGCATTCCGGGACGTATCGAACAAATTCGTACCTCTCCTACCATCATCCTTGATGGCGGACACAACGTGAACGCGGCCGAATCGCTGCGTGCCGCCATTGAAGAGAACTATGATTTCCAGCAGCTCGTCGGCGTGGTCGCCATGATGGGGGACAAGCAGGTCGAGGAGTATCTGGGCGTGCTCGAACCGTTGCTGAGCCATGTGATCGTCACCGAGAACTCGTGGCGTGACCGAGTGATGCCGGCTGAGGATCTGAAGAAGATCGCGGACCGTGTTTTCGGGCCGGAACGCGTCACCTGCATTCCCGAATTGCCGGACGCCATCCAGGAAGCCGTCAACATGGTTGATGCCGATGACGAACTGGGCGTCGGCTACGGTCATGGCGTGCTCGTCTGTGGCAGCTTCACCACCGCCGGTGATGCGCGACTCATGCTGGAGGAGAAGATCAACCCCGACCTGAAGAAGCCAAAGGCCGAACGTGTGTTCCAGGAAGCCGTCGATCCGGAACCGCGCAAAAAGCAGGACGAGGCTGACGTGGATTTCGAATCCGACGCCAACCCTGATTTCAACATCAACGATTTCGGCAGCGTCGGTCCGGACGATTCCGTTTTAGCAGACGCCGATGCGGATGAAATGGATGAGGCGGCGGATGCCAACGAACCGGCGGATGCGGAAACGTCTTCGGAAAACGAAACGAAGTGACGAAGCGAAACAACATCGGACGATGACGCCATACGTGCGGCGTACACCGTCCATATAAAACAGATTATGGGTGGCTCCCCAGGCAATGGGAAGCCACCCATAATCTTGTTTTATCGTCCGACGCCTAAGCAGTCGAAGATAGGCGTGACAAATAATAGCTACGCGCGCAACGCTTCGGCCCGCGCCACGGTATCTTCCACCAGCACGGCCTGCGCGTCGATGACCGGCAGCTGGGGCAGCGGAAACGCCTCGTTGAGCACGCTCAGCTCGGTGCAGCCCAATATCAGCGTGTCGCACGCGCAGGGGCCGGCCGGATCGAGCATATCGCGCAACACCGATTCGTAGCGTTCCAGATTGAGCTCGCCACTACCTTTCACATCGTCATAAATCAGCGAAGTGATACGGGCCTGCAACTCGTCGGTCGGTTCGACGAACGTGTACCCGGCCTCTTCGACGGCACGCTTGTACACGCCGGATTTGCGCGAACCCACGGTGCCGAGGAAACCGACCCGCGGAAAACGATTCTTCGGATAACGCTGAGCCATGCGTGCCACCGCGCCGCGTGGCATATGCAGAATCGGCACCGTCGTCAACGCCTGGAAATCGTCATAGAAATAGTGCGCGGTATTGCAGGTGAGCACAATGAAACTCGCGCCCATCGTCGTTGCCTTCTCGATATCGTCGGCGAGTACGGGGAAGGGATTCTCGTCGGATTCGCCGAGAATGTACGCGGTGCGGTCCGGTACGGAGGAATCGTTGAAGACGATGTAGTCCAGATAATCCTGATCGCAATGGGCATGCGTGGCGCGGTTGACCAAGCGGATGTAGCTTTCGGTGGCCAGCGTGCCCATGCCGCCCAGTACGGCGAAAAACGGTCGTTTCACTTAAGCTCGCCCTTCTTGGTGAAGTACTTGGCATAGCTCTTCTTGTAAATCGAGAACATGTGCCGAATCATCAGCCAACGCAGCGGATTCATATCCTTGGAATACTCCAAGGTGGTACCCCAATCGCCCGACTTGAGCATGCGCTTGCCGGTTTCCTTGTCAGCGCCTTCTGCGACGTAATCAAGGAAAATCGACTTCGGAATCTCAAGCCACAGCTTCGAACCGCGGCCGAACAGGGTGTTGCCGTCGAACGGCGTGTCCTCGACGAGGTCGTCGACGAAATACTTCGCCAGATTGAATCCGTTCAGCGTGACGAAATAGCTGGAACGTCCTTGGCGAAGGTTGATTTCGAACAGCTTGTACTCGCCGTCGCGTTCGTCGTACTTCATGTCGAAATTGGCCACGCCCTCGTACTTGATGTCCTCGAGGAAAGCCTTGATACGACGGAACACACCCTCGTTGTAGTCGGGCAGAATGGCCGCATAGTTGCCCGCGGCGACAGGGGAGGGATCCTCCAGCAGCGGGTGGCCGAGGAACATCATACGCACGCGATGATGCTGGTCCACATAGGCGTTCAGCACACGCATGCGGGAATCATCGCCGGGGATGAAGTCCTGAATCACCATTTCGGACGTGTATCCGGCATCGTACGCACGCTTGATGATGGTCTCCAATTCGGCCGGATCGTTGAAGATGTAGGCCTTGCGACGGCCCTCGAAATCGATGTTGAGCCATTCCACCGAATTCGCGGGCTTCATGGCCACCGGATAGCTGAACGGCAAATCACGGTAGGCTCCCGCCTTCACCTCATCGGCGGTGACGGTGCGCGTCTTCGGATGGGGCAGATTATACTGCTCGCAGATCTGGTAGAACGTGGACTTGTAGGCGAGCCGGCGCGAAAGGTTCACGTCAAGCGTGTTGTATACGAAATATTCGCGAAGATCGTCGCCGCACTGGCTCAGCAGATTGGCGTACACGTCGCCGCAGGGGATGAGCAGCAGCACGCGTTCCGGATCCTCGGCCTTCATACGCTTGCCGAGCTTGAGCATGAAATTACGGAACGTGACGAAGTTGTTGAAATCGTCGACGATGTGCACGTTGACGATACGGCTGAATTTCGTGGGGCTCAGCTGGAAATACGCATACGCCTCGGAAACGAGGCCGTACTCCTCATGGAACGCCCTGGCCATGCCGTAGACGTTGATGTCGCTGCCCAGCAGAATCGGTTGGAATCGTGTCATAATGCCTTCACCTTAGTTGTTATTTGAGACGGAACACGCGTTCCACGATGCGGTCGTCGCCCTCGTAAGGGATGTGCTTGCCGTGGTCTTTGAACCAACGTTCGTTGCCTTTGCCGATGATGAGGATGATGTGCAGATGCTCGGGATCCTTGCGATCGCGGCTTACCGTGGTCTCCACGGCTTCGGCACGGTCGAGAATGGTCTTCACGCCAAGCTGCGGGTTGGTGACGCTGTCGTTCATGTCCGCGCAGACCTGTTCCACAGGCTCGTCGTCGGTGTCTTCGAAAGTGAGCACGAGATGGTCGATGCGGTCCTGCGCGGCGTGGACGATTTCGGCGCGGCGATCGTATGCCTTGTTTCCAGCGGAGCCGGTGATGAGCGTGATTTCCGGCTTTTCGCTGCCGTAACGCTGATCGACGTAGTCAAGCAACGCGGTGACGGACGCGTAGTTATGCGCGTAATCAACAATGGCGATGGTGTTCGACCGCGTGTCCTTGAAATGCTCCATACGTCCGGCGATGCGTACCGGCTCCATCTCACGCAACGCGTCCTTGGCCTGTGCGGAACCGAAATCGAAACCGGCCGCATGGGCGATCGCGACGGCCGCCGCCGCGTTCGCATAGTTGAAATCGCCGTCCAATGTCAGGCTCAACTCGCCGATCGAGGTGCCGTCGATGACGATGGAGAAGCGGCTGTGATCGTCATTCGCCGGCGCGGCCATGACGTTTGCCGTGGAATCGCCGCCAAGCGCGAACGTGGTGACGGGAACGCTGGCATGACGTGCGTCCTGCCGGATGAGGTCGGCGCGCGCGCAATCGGCACCCAATACGAGGGCACGGCAGTTCTTGACGATCTGACGCTTGCAGTGGAGATAATCCTCGAATGTCGGATGCTCGATCGGGCTGATATGGTCCGGGCTGATGTTGAGGAACGCGGCCACGTCGAATGTGAGACCGAACACGCGGTCCACCTTGTAGGCCTGCGAGGAGACCTCCATGACGAGATATTCCATGCCGTTATCAACGGCCTCGCGCATCATGCGGAACGCATCCATGGATTCCGGCGTGGTCAGATCGGATTCCACGTAGGTGTGGCCGTCAAGACAATTGTCCACGGAGGAAAACAGCGCGCACTTGCCGCCGGAACAGCCATTGAGCATCGCCTGTGTGAGATAGGCGGTGGTGGTCTTGCCTTTGGTGCCGGTGATGCCGACCACCTTCAACTGGTCCTGCGGACGACCATAGAATTCAGCCGATAGCAAAGCCATGGCCTTGCGCACGTCATCCACAATAAGGCCCGGAGCTTGCGTGGCGTCGGAGAAGTCGTTCTCCGACACATAGGCGGCAAGGCCGCGTTCGTCGATGCCCTGCAGATATTCGGCCTTGAAACGGCCCTTGCAGCACAGGAACGTGCCCGGCTCCACCTTGCGGGTGTCGTAGGTGATTGCGGAGAACGGCTCGTCGAATCCCTTGATGTCGTGCGGATCAAGCGTCCAGACATCGTCGCGGATGATTTCGCGCAGCAGTCCGTGCCTATCGAGCAGTCGGGCCGCCGATTCCAGAGTCAAAGCCATGTTTTCGTGTTCTCCCTGTGTATGAGACGCCGAGCGGATACCGAAGAGCCATTTTAGCGGCAACCATGTGCACGACGTGTGACGTCGGGGAAGTTACAATGAGGGTGTGACTGAACAAGAAACGGAATCCATGGCGGGCCGGCGCGCGCGGTTTGAGAAGCTTGCCATGCCCGTTGTGGACTCGCTGTACCGGCAGGCGATGAAACTGACCAACAATCCCGACGACGCGCAGGATCTGGTGCAGGACACCTTCGAACGCGGATTCAAGGCGTTCGACTCCTTCAAAGAAGGAACGAATTTCGCGGCTTGGATGACCACCATCGAACGCAACGCCTATTTCAACCAGTACGCCAAAGCCAAGCGACGGCCGCAACGCGCCAACGATTCCACCGGCGAATACGACGACTGGGACCTGTATTCCGCGTCCGAACATTCCTCCGAACAGCTCAAATCCGCCGAACAGGAATACTTGGACGCCTACGCGCCGGAGGAGATCATGGCCGCTTTGAACCGGCTTTCCCCGGAACGCAGGCAGGTTTTCATCGACGCCGCGATCGACGGCAAATCATACAGCCAGGTAGCTGAGGAACAAGGCGTGAAAATCGGCACTGTGATGAGCCGGCTCAACCGCGCCCGCACACAGCTGAAACGTGAGCTTGCCAATTACGCCAAGGAACGTGGCTATGCCACTGCCGGGAAGGATCGACCATGAGCGAACCAATGGAACGGCACATCTCCATTACTTCGACCACCACCAACACGAACGGTGTGGTGACGCAGGTGACGCATGCCAGCGTGCATGTCGTGGCCTCCGGGGACTGCTTCGACCCGGAGACCTGTTGCGATGAACGCGAACGTGCGCTGATCGCAGCGATGCGCGCGTACCTGCGGCCGAAACACGCGCCGCAAAGCCTGATCGACAGGCTTGAGGCGACACTCGACCACTGTTGTGACGAGTAATTGGAAGGACGTGCGGCGTTTCATGCGCCAAGTGCCACGCTGATGTGACGCGAGGCGTGCCCGCCGCATCAGCGTCTGAATATGGGAAAACCCCGCGAACCGTAATGATTCCGCGGGGTTTTCCATGCTCTGTGACGCTATTCGCGCCGGCAGGGATCAGGCGTTCGGGCGCTTGCCGTGATTGGCGGCCTTCTTACGACGATCCTTGCGCTTACGTCCGCGCATGCCCATGATTGGACTCCTTTACTTGCGATTAATAAGCCTTCGGGATTATCGCACACGAGCGAGACGTTTGCCAAATTCGGCGTCCGCTGTGTGGCCGGGACTTATTCCGATGGTGATTATATCAGTCGAGCATCCCGATGAACAGCGCCGTGCTTGACGTCTCGCCCGGCTTGATGACGATGAGGTCCTTGCCGGTGTTGAACGCGTTCGCGTATGCCGTCTGCGGTTCCACCGCCACGCCGGCCGGATGCTTGATGGCCGGGAAACCGGTGCCGGTGCACACCTGGAACGAGGTGACGGTCTCGTCGCCGCCCACACGCACCTTCTTGCCGTCCGGACGGGTGAACACCGCGGTGACGGTGCCGTCTTCGGCATGCTCCAGATCCGTCCAAGCGTCGTCGAACGGCTGCTCGGTGAGCAGCGTGTCCTTACGCAGGTCGTACTTGGTGCCGTCCACCGGCTCGGTGCCGGTCGGAATGAGGTTCTCGTTGACGGTGACATGCGTGCGCCCCGGCACGGTCAGGCTGCACTTGGCGTTGTGGGCGTCGATCTCATCGCCGTATCCGTTGAAGCCGTTGGCGAGCCACGGGTGGATGGCCAAGGCCCACGGTGCGTCCGCATCGCCGTTGTTGTAGGCGCTGATGTTCAGATGCAGGCCATCGTCGGCGAGGCTGTACGTCGCGGTCACCACGATGTCGAACGGATATCCCTCCATGTTGGGGGCGCGCCAGCTGAGGGTCACGGCATCCTCTTTAAGGGAGACAAGCTTCCAGAACGCGCGCTTGCCGTAGCCGTGGATGGCGTTGTGGCGCTCATGCTCGTCGATCGGCAGCGTGTAGGTCTTGCCTTCGAAGGTGTATTCGCCATTCTCGATGCGGTTCGGGAACGGGATGAGCAGCTGGCCGTGGCAGCAGGTCACCATGTCATCCGGACCGGGGGAGACGATGATGTCCTCGCCCTGGTAGGTCAGTTTGCGCAGCGTCGCGCCCAACTCGGTGACGACGGCATGGTAATCGCCATGCGAAATGGAAAATTGCTGTCCGGTGCGTGGCGGCAGATTGGTGCAGGTCATAAATCACTCCATAGTGTTGTCGACTGTGTTTCCGCTACTATGTTACCGCTCACGATGTGGTGGTGGATGCGCTTGTCGTGTGGAAATTCTGCGGATGAAGACGGCCGATGTCGATTGACGGCGCCCGTGCCTTAATATTGGTGATTGCTGTTGTGATGGATGGATACGATTGGAAGGCGGCTTGACATGGGCAAACGCATCGTGCTGGCGGATCCGCGCGGATTCTGCGCCGGCGTGGATAGGGCGATTCTGACGGTGCGGACGATTCTCAAATCCGCCGATACGCCACGTGCCGACGGATTGCCGCCGGTGTATGTGCGCCGCCAGATCGTGCACAACAAGCATGTCGTCGAGGATTTGGCCGCGCAGGGCGCGGTGTTCGTGCAGGAATTGGCTGAGATCCCCGATGCCGCCGCCGAAGCCGGCATCCCAATCGTATTTTCCGCCCACGGCGTGTCTCCGGCGGTCAAAGCCGAGGCCGCGGCGCGCGGCATGCATGTGGTCGATGCCACCTGCCCGCTGGTAAGCAAAGTGCATCGCGAGGTGCTGCGTTTTGTCAAGGAAGGTTACGAGATCATCTACATTGGGCATAAAGGCCACGATGAGGCCGTTGGCGTGGTGGAGGAATCGCCGGAACATGTGCATTTGATCGAGCATGCGTCCGACGTCGACTCGTTGGATTTCCAACCTGACACGAAACTGGTGCTGCTTACGCAGACCACGTTGAGCGTCGATGAGACCGCTGGCACGATCACCGCGCTCAAAGCTCGTTTCCCATGGCTTGAAATGCCGCCGAACTCCGATATCTGCTATGCCACGTCGAATCGTCAGGCGGCGGTCAAGCTCGTTGCCGAGCAAGCCGATTGCGTGGTGATTGTCGGCTCCGCGAATTCCTCGAATTCCGTGCGGTTGATGGAAGTCGCTCAGGAGGGACTTAACGCGCGGTACGCCTCAAAAACGGCTGTTGGCGCCGCTGGTCGCGCCCATCGTGTTGATGATGCTTCGGAACTTGACCCCGCATGGTTTGAAGATGTCGAATCCGTGGGTATTTCCTCGGGTGCCTCCGTGCCGGACGAGCTGGTTTCCGGCGTGGTCGCAGCGTTGCAAGAACTTGGCTACCAGGATGTGAGCACCATCGAAACCATCAAGGAGAACATGCATTTCGTGCTTCCTGCGGAACTGCGCAAATAGCGCGAACCTTTCGCTTACGCAAGTGGATGGTCGGAACATCGTGTTGTTCCGACCACCCACTTATGTATTGGTGTGATGTATCGGCGTGTTTTTTACCAAGTGCCGATCGGCGCCGCTACCGCGTCGAGCACCTTGAGCAGATCGTTGGGATTGACGCCGACTGAGAAACCGCGTTTGCCGCCCGACAGCAGGATTTCGTCGTATTGCAGCGCGCTTTCGTCAAGCACCGTCTTGTGGTGTGTGCGCTGGCCAAGCGGGGAGATGCCGCCGACCACGTAGCCGGATTCGCGCATGGCGACCTTCGGATCGGCCATCGCCGCCTTCTTCGCGCCGACTGCCGCGGCCAGCGCCTTCAGATCCATATGTCCGCTGACCGGCACCACGCCGACCACGCGTTCGGAGCCGGTGTCCGCCATCAGCGTCTTGAACACCTGATGCTCGTCGAAACCGAGCTTGGTGGCGGCCTCAACCCCATAACCGTCATCCATGTGATCGTTCGAATGCGCGTATTCGTAGGTTTTGAACGGAACTCCGGCTTTTTCCAACTGCACGGTGGCCGGTGTGGAACCGGCGCCCTTCTCATGCTTTTTCTTTGCCATGCCGCCCATAATAAGCCTTCCACGTGTCCGTTGCGGCGTTTCGGATACGAAAAGGGGCTTCCGCCGAAGCGAAAGCCCCTTTGTCTGAGGTTCAGAGACGAACCGTGCGGATTACTCCGCGCCGATTCACTCGGAGATCTCGGCGAAGTACAGCAGGGTACGCACCATGTTGCAGGTGAAGCCGTACTCGTTGTCGTACCAGGAGACGGTGCGAGCCATGGTCAGGCCGTCAACGGTGTTGACATCGGTCTGGGTCGGATCGAACACGCCACCGTGGGTGTCGCCGATGATGTCGGAGGACACGATGCCATCCTCGTTGTAGCCGTAGAAGTCGGTGTCGGAGAAGGCGGCCTTGAAGGCGGCGTTGATCTCATCGGCGGTGACTTCCTTGTTCAGGACGGTGGTCAGCTCGGTGACGGAGCCATCCGGAACCTGGATGCGCTGGGCGTGGCCCTGCAGCTTGCCGTTCACGGACGGAACGACCTTGCCGATGGCCTTGGCGGCGCCAGTGGAATGAGGAATGGTGTTGATGGCGGCGGCGCGGTTGTTGCGAGCCTTCGGGAAGCGCGGGCCGTCGAGGATCATCTGGGTGCCGGTGTAGGCGTGGATGGTGGTCATGAAGCCAGCCTTGATGCCCCAGTTCTCGTCCAGCAGCTTGACCATGGCGGCCATGGAGTTGGTGGTGCAGGAGCCGGCGGACACGATCACGTCGGAAGCCTTGAGGGTCTCGTGGTTCACGCCGAACACGATGGTCGGGGTGGTCTCGTCCTTGGCCGGAGCGGAGATCAGGACCTTCTTGGCGCCAGCGTTGATGTGGGCCTGGGACTTCTCAGCGGAGGTGTAGAAGCCGGTGCACTCGAGCACGAACTCAACGCCGTCGTTCTTGACCCACGGGATGTTGTTGGCATCCTTCTCGGCGTAGACCTTGTATTCCTTGCCGTCGACCACGATGGAGTCGTCGGTGGAGGTGACCTCGACCGGGGTGCCATCGTCATGACGGAAGGTGCCGTGGGTGCTGTCGTACTTCAGCAGGTAGGCCAGCATGGACGGGGTGGTCAGATCGTTGATTGCAGCGACCTCAATGTCACCGGCCTGGCCGCCACGAGCCTGCAGCTCGAAGATACGGCGGAAAGCCAGACGACCGATACGACCAAAGCCGTTAATACCAATCTTAACTGTCATGTAATTCTCCCTTTAGGGTAGGCCACGCGTGTGCCAGGCACACTGAAGCCATTGTTTACCAACACCGTCCACTGTAGTGCGTCACCTGTACTTAGGGCAACGTTCCGAGGCGCGTGTTCCAAAATGCAGTGCGATTTTCAGTGAACGCTCACATACATGTCCCGCATGCGTTCAACGGTCGCTTGGCTCGACCAGCGCGGAGGACACGTCCGTGTCCAATGCACCGAGATCTCCGGAGAAGCCATGCCATCGCGCCACGTGCGGCAGGGGAGCCTCGATGGGGAACGTGACGATGAGCGTGCCATGCTCCACCGTGATGCGGGACGGTCTGTCGGCAAGGAACTCGTTGCTCAATCCGTTGACGCGCGTGCTGCTCATGTCGGCGTGGTGCAGCTCGTATTTCAATCCCGTTTCGCTTACGCCGGTCGAGATATCGCTGTGGGAGAACACGGAGACCATGCGTCCCGCAACGGCGTCGTCCGCCGGGAAATCGAGCGCGCCGTCGCAGATCGCGGTGACGATCGATCCGTCGCCGTGCAGGTAGCCGGTCGCGCCACGGTCGGCCAGTAGCGCCATAAGCTGGATATTGGAAATCGTATGGTCGATTCGTCCGCCGAGCGCGCCGTATATGTGGAACGTGCGCGCGCCGCGCAGCCAGCCGATCTTCAAAGCCGACAGCAGGTCGGGATCGTCCTTTTCCGAAGGCAATGCGATGGTGCGGTCGTTTTGCGTGGGGCGTCCGCCGGTAATCGAATCGAAGTCGCCGACCACGAAATCGGCGTCGATGCCAAAAGCTCGGACGTGGTCGAGGCCGCCGTCCGCGGCGACGACAAAGGCGTCATCCGGAATCGCAGGGGTCTCATCGTAATAATCGCCTGCGCCGAAGATCACGCAGGTGCGGGCATCGTGGAAATCCATACCCGGTAGTGTAGCCGTGACGGACGAAAGGAAAAAAATCGTCATTTTCATGGCTATGCGGCATACCTAAAATGTCTGAAACCTGTGGAGATTGTCACGCATGAATCGGTTCGGAGGCGCGGCGGCGGTTTTTCGACATGCGGATGCTGGTACACTGACACCGAGTTTGTTTTGAAGGGATTGCAGATAATGTGCGGAATTGCTGGTTTCGTCAACGATATGCCCATTGACGTGAAATGCCCGGTCCTCCAACGTATGACCGACATGATCGCGCATCGCGGGCCGGACAGCGAAGGCCATTACATCGACGAGCATGCGGCGCTCGGCCATCGAAGGCTCAGCATCATCGACCTCGGCGGCGGCCAGCAGCCCATCTACAACGAGGATGGTTCGAAGGTCATCACCTTCAACGGCGAGATCTACAACTATCAGACGCTGCGTGAGGAATTGATCGCGGCCGGACACACCTTCACCACCAAAAGCGACACAGAGGTGCTGCTGCACGGCTATGAGCAGTGGGGTGTGGATTTGCTGCAGCGCGTACGTGGCATGTTCACTTTCGTGATCTGGGACAAGAACAAGCAGGAACTGTTCGGCGCGCGCGACCATTTCGGCATCAAGCCCTTCTACTATGCGAAGATGAACGGCACGTTCATGTACGCGTCGGAGATCAAGAGCCTGTTGCGCCACCCCGATTTCGTCAAGGAGCTCAACGCCGAGGCGTTGAAGCCGTATATGACCTTCCAGTATCCGGCGATCGGTGAGACCTTCTTCAAAGGCGTCTACAAGCTGCCGGAAGGGCACTATTTCACGTACCGGGATGGCAAGATGGACATCCACCGGTATTACGACGAGGATTTCCGCGAAGGCAAGCAGAAGCTGGGCGAGCTGGTGAACTCGATCGACCAGACGGTGTGCGATTCCGTCAAGGCGCACCAGATCGCCGATGTGGAGGTCGGCTCCTTCCTGTCGAGCGGTGTCGACTCCAGCTACGTCGCCGCCGTGGCGCGTCCGCAGCACACGTATTCGATCGGTTTCGGCAAAGGCACGTACAACGAATCGCAGCAGGCCGGCGAACTGGCGGAACTGCTCAAACTGAACAACACCGCCGAGTCGTTGACCGACGAGGAGGCGTTCGCCGCGTTCCCGCGCATCCAATGGCATCTCGACGAGCCGGACTCCAATCCGAGCTGCGTGCCGCTGTACTTCCTGTCCGCATTGGCCGCCAAAGACGTGAAGGTGGTGCTGAGCGGCGAAGGCGCCGACGAGTTGTTCGCCGGATACATCGACTACGGCGTGCACACCAAATTCAAGCCCATCAAGGTGGTGACTCGCTGGCTCACGCATCTGCCAGCCGGCGCGCGCAAGGCGATCGCCCGGTTCTGCAAGGGCAAGACCTTCCCGGGCGCATGGCATCTGTACGCCAATCTTGCGCCGGCCGAGGAAAGCTTCATCGGACAGGCACGTGTGTTTGAGGAATCGCAGTCCGAACAGCTGCTCAAGCCTGAATACCGCAAGGCGCCGAGCGTGCAAAGCATCGTCGACAAGACGTATGCGCGTGTGGAAGGCAAGGGTCTGAGCGAACTGAAGAAGAAGCAGTACCTTGACATGCATCAGTGGATGCCGGGTGACATTCTGCTCAAGGCCGACAAGATGACCATGGCGCATTCGCTGGAATTGCGTGTGCCGCTGCTCGACAAGGAGCTCATGGGCGTGGCCGAGCAGGTGCCGACCAAGTACCTCATCACCGACGAGAACACGAAATACGCGTTCCGCCAGGCGGCGGGACGTCATCTGCCCAAGGAATGGTACGACCGTGAGAAGCTCGGCTTCCCGGTGCCGATCAAGAAGTGGCTGCGTGAGGAGAAGTTCTACAAGTACGTCCGTTCCGTGTTCGAACGCGATTACGTCAGCCAGTTTTTCGACCAGGACGCGCTGCTGAAGATGATCGACGACAACTATGCCGGCAAAACCGACGATCGCCGCAAGATCTGGACCGTGTACTCGTTCCTGACGTGGTACGACGTCTACTTCGTGCACGACGGCGAGAAGCCGGACGTCATCGCCATCGCCTGACGGCGGATGCCGTCCGAATGGTGACGAACACCCCGGGACCGGTGCGACACGCGCTGGTCCCGGGGTGTGGTATTATCTACAAGGCTTGAGAAATCAAGAAAGCGGGATATCCCCACCTGGAAGCCTTTCAGGGCCTCGGGTTCAGGCAGATGCCTTCCACCGGTCGTCTCGGTGAGATATGTAAGCCGCTCTTACGGGTTTACGGCGCGTTGTGATGCGTTTTGGCATGCCTTGAACAATCGAGACTTTGGAAAACTGCCAATCAAAGGATGTTCCGTTGCATGGAATATGAGGATTGGAGTCATCATCAGCGACGAACCACGCATTAACGACGAGATTCGCGTCTCCCAGGTGCGTCTGATCGGCCCGAACGGCGAGCAGGTGGGAGTCATCGCGACTTCCGTCGCACTGAACCTGGCAAAGGAAGCGAACCTCGATCTCGTCGAGGTGGCGCCCAACGCGAAGCCTCCGGTCGCCAAGCTCATCGATTACGGCAAGTACAAGTACAACGAGAAGATCAAGGCTCGTGAGGCCCGCCGCAATCAGAGCACCGCGGAAATCAAGGAAATTCGCTTCCGTCTGAAGATCGACGACCATGACTTCGAGGTCAAGAAGGGCCATGTGGTGCGCTTCCTGAACGGCGGAGACAAGGTCAAGGTCACCATTATGCTGCGCGGTCGTGAACAGTCCCGACCGATCGGCGGCGTCGAGCTGTTGCAGCGTCTCGCCAGCGAAGTGGAGGAATACGGCACTGTCGAATTCGCTCCGAAGCAGGAAGGCCGCAACATCATCATGACGCTCGCGCCGAAGGGCAAGAAGGTCCATACCCAGTCCGAGCAGCGTCGTCGTGGCGATCAGTCCCGTGCCGAGCGCCAGGCTCGTCAGGCGGCTCGTCTGGCGGCCAAGCAGGAGGCCCAGGCAGCGGCCGCAGCCGCAGCCAAGGCAGCCGTGGCATCCGACAAACCGAAGACTTCCGAAACGAAGTAACAAACAAGGAGGGCAGCAATGCCGAAGATGAAAACTAATTCCGCCGCTTCCAAGCGCGTCCGCGTGACCGGTTCCGGCAAGCTGATGCACGCCGGCTCCGCAATGCGCCACAACCTCGAGCACAAGTCCGCTCGTAAGCGCCGTGAGCTGAAGGCCGACGGTGTTCTGGCCACTTCCCAGAGCAAGAACATGAAGAAGCTGCTCGGTCGCTGAGCATAGCGAGAGCTTAGAAACAAAGACTTAATAGAAAGCTGAGGAATCAAATATGGCACGTGTCAAGCGCGCAGTAAACGCCCACAAGAAGCGTCGCGTCGTTCTCGAGAGGGCTTCCGGCTACCGCGGCCAGCGCTCCCGCCTGTACCGTAAGGCCAAGGAGCAGCTGCTGCACTCCTTTACCTACAACTTCCGCGACCGCAAGGCTCGCAAGGGCGACTTCCGCAAGCTGTGGATCCAGCGCATCAACGCTGCCGTCCGCGCCGAAGGCATCACCTACAACCGCTTCATCCAGGGCCTGCACCTTGCCGGCATCGAGCTGGATCGTCGCGCTCTCGCCGAGCTGGCTGTCTCCGATCCGGAGGCTTTCAAGGCCATCGTCGAGCAGGCCAAGGCCGCTCTTCCGGCTGACGTGAACGCTCCGAAGGAAGCCTGAGTTTCCCCGACGGTTCACCTGTGAACTTCAGAACCCCCGATCCGGCAAACGGACGGGGGTTCTTGCGTATCGCGTTCCCCATACCGGATACTTTGAATAGACTTTCCGGAATGTTGATTTCCATCCAATGACGGCTTCCACTTGGAACGAACGTCCTTGGAATCCTCCATGCGGGCAACGCGTTCCGTACGGGAGCGTGACGGAACGGACACGACAAATGATGACGATGCAAACGGAGGACCACGATGACGGATATCGAACGCTTGATTGATCAGTTCCTCGCGTACATCGACGTGGAACGAGGACTTGCGAAAGCCACGGTGCGCGCATATGACTCGGACCTGCGCAAATACAACGGCTGGCTTGCGACGCAAGGCATTCAAGACCTTAATGCAGTGACCACGCAGGACGTGGAACGATACATCGCCTTTCTTGACGATTCCGGAGAATCCGCGCGCAGCAAGGCACGAAGACTGGCCAGCATCCATGCATTCCATCGCTTCGCACTGAACGAACATGTGGTGTCCAATGACGTTGCGGCACAGGTCAAGGCTCCCAAAGGCGCGACGACGCTGCCTGACGTGCTCACTGTGGACGAGGTGGCCAGTTTGCTGGATGCGATCCCCGTCTCGCAGAATCGGCCTCAATCCGAAGGCATGGAGGACATGCCCGATGATCCCGCGATGCTGCGCGACAAGGCGTTGCTGGAATTCATGTACGCCACCGGAGCCCGCGTGTCGGAAGCGTGCGGCGCGAATCTTGACGATGTCGACTTGGAATCGAACGTTGCGAGATTGATGGGCAAAGGCTCCAAACAACGTCTGGTGCCGGTCGGCAGTTACGCATGTGAGGCGATCGCAAGATACCTCAAAAACGGACGGCCGCAGCTCGAGTCGAAGGCGAAAGGGCCCACCGAACGACGCGCGTTGTTCCTCAACAAGCGCGGCAAACGACTGTCAAGGCAATCGGTGTGGGAGATCATCCGTGCGGCCGGGGAACGCGCGCATATCGACAAGCCCCTGCATCCGCACACATTGCGCCATTCCTTCGCCACGCATCTGATCCAAGGCGGGGCCGACGTGCGCACCGTGCAGGAACTGCTGGGTCACGCGAGTGTCACCACCACGCAGATCTACACGCATGTAAGCCCGGAGAACCTCATCGAGACATATCTGACCTCGCATCCAAGGGCAAGATAGCATGAGATGCATGTGTTGCTGCCGTTTCTGACGGCGATGATGGGCTAGCATGGAAACAGTGGAATTTTTGACACGAGGATGTTGGTAAGGTAAACGGTATGCCTACGGATTTGCTTGGACGTGATTATGAGACGTTTCCCGCACCGGAGCCGCTGCAGACGCACGGTCCGGCAAGGGTCATCGCCATGTGCAACCAGAAGGGTGGCGTCGGCAAGACCACCAGTTCCATCAATATCGGCGGCGCGCTAAGCCAATACGGCAGGCGCGTGCTGATCGTCGACTTCGATCCGCAAGGCGCCGCCACGGTGGGTCTCGGCATCAACGCCAACGCGGTGGAGGACACCGTGTACACGGCGTTGTTCAATCCGCGCATGGACGTGCACAGCGTGATTCACCACACCGATTTCGAGAATCTCGACATTATGCCGGCCAACATCGATCTGTCCGCCGCCGAAGTGCAACTGGTCACCGAAGTGGGACGTGAGCAGGTGCTTGCCGGTGTGCTGCGCCAGGTCAAGGACGAGTACGACGTGATCATCATCGACTGCCAGCCATCGTTGGGCCTGCTGACGGTGAACGCGTTGACCGCGGCCGACGGTGTGATCATTCCGGTCGCTGCCGAATTCTTCGCGCTGCGTGGCGTGGCGCTGCTCATGCAATCCATTGAGAAGGTGCAGTCGCGCATCAATCCGAGCCTTGAAGTGTATGGCGTGCTGGTCACCATGTACACCCGTACCCTGCATTGCGAGGAGGTGTTGCAGCGTATCTACGAGGCGTTCCAAGGCAAGGTGTTCCATTCCGTGATTTCGCGTTCCATCAAGCTGCCGGATTCCACGGTGGCGGCCGCGCCGATCACCATCTACGCGCCGAACCACAAGACGGCGAAGGAATACCGTGAAGTGGCCCGCGAGCTGATCGCCAACGACATCGTGGCCTGAACTTTGCAAGAGCCCCGTTGGGGGCTCTTGGTGTTTATGAGCGACTCGACACACTTATAGTCATATTGACTATAAGTGTTAGACTCCTTTCCTGTAAGCAATTCGAAGTATTGGAAGAGGCCATCAATTGATCATGGGCAATGTCTCGGAACGGCGCAAGCAGCCTCCGCAGGTCGGCGTATCCGTGGTGATTCTGGCTTTGGGACCGGTTCCGCAGTCAGATGTGGGCGCTGGTGCCGCTTCGTCCGGCATGGGCTCCACCCTGTGGATGCCGCTGGTCAAACGCGTCCGTCAGCCTTTTTTGGGGCAATGGGCGTTGCCGGGAGGCGGTCTGAGGGCCGACCATTCATTGGAACAGTCGGCGTATGCCGCACTGGAATCGACGACGTCGCTGCATCCGAAATATCTTGAGCAGCTTTACACGTTCGGCGATCCGGCACGTTCGCATGGCGGTCTGCCGATGGTGTCCATCGTGTACTGGGCCCTGGTGGGCGAGGCCGATGGACGAATCGACTTCGCCGGAGGGGACAACGTCAAGTGGTTCCCCGTCAACCATCTTCCGGAACTTGCGTTCGACCATCGCACCATCGTCGAATACGCCATGAACCGGCTTCGCGGCAAAATCGAATCGCCTGACATCGCCACTCGATTGGTGGGCGAGCGATTCACGTTGAGTCAACTGCATGACGTGTACGAGGCGATTGCCGGACAGCGTATCGATTTGGCGAATTTCCGCCGTAAAATGCTTGCTTCCGGACTGTTGGAAGACACCGGTGAGAAACTGCGGATCGGCCGTAACAGGCCGGCGGCGGTCTACCGGTACAGCCGGAAGCCGGGAACGGATTTGTGGACCGAAGCCGGAACGGCATCCGAATCGGACGACACTCGAATTGCTTTCCAGGATGACGACGCGTTATCCGCATTGATGACGGCGTGATCGCCTGCCATCGTCGGGCTTGAACGAGCTCACGACACAATAGGAAAACAATGATAAAGGGGTGTTGATGTCCGCATCGCAACAAACTGTTGGGGGAGAGGTCTCGCTGACTCGCAACGAGCGTCTTGACCGACTGCCGTTCAACAAGGCGCACAGGAAGCTGTTGGTGGCTTCGGGTATTGGATGGGCGTTCGACGCGATGGACGTTGGTCTGGTGTCGTTCGTCGTGGCCGCCATCGCGGCCGACCCGCATTTCAATCTGACGCCGACTGAGAAAAGCTGGGTGCTGTCCATCGGTTTCGTCGGAATGGCGATCGGCGCCGCGCTTGGCGGCTTCGTGGCCGACCGCGTTGGCCGCAAGACGGTCTTCTCCGCGACGCTGGTGATTTTCGGTCTGGCCAATGGCGGTATGGCGTTGTCATGGTCGCTGGCGGCTCTGCTGATCGCTCGACTGGTCATCGGCCTCGGCCTAGGCGCCGAGCTGCCGGTCGCCTCCACATTGGTCTCGGAATTCTCTCCGACCAAACAACGCGGCCGTATGACGGTGCTGCTGGAATCCTTCTGGGCAATCGGCTGGATCATCGCCGCCTGCATCGGCTATTTCGTCATTCCTAACACCGGCGATTGGGGATGGCGCTGGGCGCTGCTCATCGGAGCATTGCCGCTGCTGTACGCCATCGTGACGCGCATTCATATCCCTGAGTCCGTGCGATTCCTCGAATCCAAGGGACGTGAGGATGAGGCCGAGCAGGCCGTGCGCTACTTCGAACAGGCCGGAGGCGTCGAACCGGTCGCATCCCCGAAGGGCGAGCCGCTGCCGAAGATCAAAACCCGCGAGCTGTTCGGCAAGAAGTATCTTGCGCGCACCGCAGCCATCTGGGCCACATGGTTCTTCGTGAACTTCTCCTACTACGGCGCGTTCACGTGGATGCCGTCTCTGCTGGCCGACCAGTTCGGCTCGCTGACCAAGTCGTTCGGCTACACGCTCGCCATCGCCATCGCACAGCTGCCCGGCTACTTCCTCGCGGCATGGCTGGTGGAGATCTGGGGCCGCAGGAAGACCCTGAGCGTGTTCCTCGCCGTGTCCGCCGTGGCCGCGTTCGCCTTCTCCCAAGCCGGTTCCGTGGCCGCTGTGCTGGGCTTCGGCATGCTGCTGTCCGCGTCCAACCTTGGCGCTTGGGGCGTGTTGTACGCGGTGACTCCGGAAATCTATCCGACGCGTCTGCGCGGCGCCGCCTCCGGTGCAGCCGCGGCTTGCGGTCGTGTGGCCGCGATCATCGCGCCGCTGCTGATGCCATGGTTCCTGACCTTGTCCGGTGGCAACAAGGCCGTGGCATTCATCGTTTTCGCCGTGGCGTTCATTCTCGCCTGCGTGGCGGCCCTGTGCCTGCCTGAACGCACTGGCAAGGAGCTTGAGGATTAAGGTCCGCGCGTCTCTTCGCGCGATTGACGGCGGGCCTGTCGGCATGATCTGACAGGTCCGCCGTTTTCCATGTGTCGTAATGCTTCGCTAGAATTGGCTCGGTTTGTGTGTAAGTACGGATTTTTAAGTACCGATAGCATGTACGTACCGAACGTTTACGTAAGAGAACAGCAACACTAAGAGAGGTTTCGATGGCGGTTCGCGGCGATATCCGAAATGTAGCGATTGTGGCACACGTCGATCACGGTAAGACCACCCTGGTCAACGCGATGCTGGCCCAGTCCCACGTGTTCAACGAGCGTGAGGAAGTCCCGGACCGTGTGATGGATTCCAACGATCTGGAACGCGAGAAGGGCATCACCATCCTCGCCAAGAACACCGCGGTGCAGTACACCGGCCCGCTGGCCGCCAAGTACGGCCATCCGGAAGGCATCACCCTCAACATCATCGATACCCCTGGCCACGCCGATTTCGGTGGCGAGGTGGAGCGCGGCATCTCCATGGTCGATGGCGTCGTGCTGCTCGTCGACGCTTCCGAAGGCCCGCTGCCGCAGACCCGTTTCGTGCTGCGCAAGGCCCTCGAAGCCAAGCTTCCGGTCATCCTGTGCGTGAACAAGACCGATCGTCCGGACGCCCGAATCTCCGAAGTCGTCGGTGAGTCCTCCGACCTGCTGCTCGGCCTGGCCCAGGACGTCATCGAGGAAGGCATCGACCTCGATGAGGATTCCCTCTTCGACCTTCCGGTCATCTACTGCGCCGCCAAGGCCGGTTACGCTTCCGAAAACCAGCCGGAAAACGGCGGTCTGCCGGACAACGACAACCTCGAGCCGCTGTTCGAGGCCATCATCAAGAACATTCCGGCTCCGGAATACGAGGAGGGCGCTCCGCTGCAGGCCCACGTCGCCAACATCGACTCCTCCGACTTCCTCGGCCGACTCGGTCTGGTCCGTATCTACAACGGCACCCTTGAGAAGGGCAAGACCTACGGCCTGTCCCGTGTGGACGGCTCCATCGAGAACTTCCGCGTGTCCGAGCTGCTGCGTACGCAGGGCCTGGAGCGCACCCCGGTCGAATCCGCAGGCCCTGGCGACATCGTCGCCGTCGCCGGCGTGAACGACATCATGATCGGCGAGACCATCGTCGACCCGGACGATCCGCGTCCGCTGCCGCTTATCCACGTTGACGACCCGGCCATCTCCATGACCTTCGGCATCAACGATTCCCCGCTTGCCGGCACCGAAGGCAAGGACCACAAGCTCACCGCCCGCATGATCAAGGACCGCCTCGACCGCGAGCTCATCGGCAACGTGTCCATCAAGGTGCTGCCGACCGACCGTCCGGACGCCTGGGAAGTGCAGGGCCGTGGCGAACTCGCGCTGGCCGTGCTTGCCGAGCAGATGCGCCGTGAAGGCTTCGAACTGACCGTCGGCCGTCCTCAGGTGGTCACCAAGACCATCGACGGCGTGGTCAACGAGCCGATGGAAAACACCACCATCGACGTGCCGGAAGAGTACATGGGCGCCGTCACCCAGCTGCTCGCCGACCGCAAGGGCCGCATGGACAACATGACCAACCACGGCACCGGCTGGGTCCGTCTGCAGTTCACCGTGCCGTCCCGTGGCCTGATTGGCTTCCGTACCGCGCTGCTGTCCGCCACCCGCGGCACCGGCATCGCCTCCTCCATCTCCGCCGGCTACGCTCCGTGGGCCGGCCAGATCGTGACCCGCCAGAACGGCTCCATGGTCTGCGACCGTCAGGGCGTCGCCACCCCGTACGCCATGCAGCGTCTGCAGGCACGCGGCAACTTCTTCGTCGAGCCGCAGTCCCCGGTATACGAGGGCCAGGTCGTCGGCATCAACAACAAGCCTGACGAGCTGGATGTGAACATCACGCTGGCCAAGCACATGACCAACATGCGTTCCGCCACCGCGGATGTGCTGGAAACCCTGACCCCGCCGATCAAGATGAGCCTCGAGGAGTCCCTGGACTTCGCCAACGAGGACGAGTGCGTGGAAGTCACCCCGGAGTCCATCCGCGTGCGCAAGATCATCCTGAGCCGTGAGGACTGGTACAAGTGGCGCGCCAAGCAGCGTCGCCAGAACAATGCTCAGAATAACAAGTGATTCCTCGCATTGTTTTGGCGCTTCGCGGGCACGGTAGTGTGCTCGCTGATACGCTGAACGCTTAAGAAAGGCAAGAGATGTCGGCGGTTTTCCGCGTATCTCTTGCCTTTCTTGCTGTTTTGTAAGGAACGTAGGGCATAGTGGAGGACATGACGCAACGCACGCAGGAAACACAGCCGGAACCGCAATCGCAATCACAGGACGGCATCGACCGCAGGCTGCTGCCGTGGTCGCATCGTCTACCGGTATGGGCGCGGTTTTTGGTTGACCTGCTCGCCGGTGCCGTCGTCGGCGTGATCGGCACGATGGCGCACCGCATGGGCGCGTCGGCGAATATTCCCTACGGTCTTGTGATCGCATATGCTCTGGTCATCATCTCGACATGGTCGGCGCGTTCACGTGATGGCGTGTCGGGCCTCGCATTGCATCTGATCAGTTCATCACTGGTGGTCTGGACCGTCATGGCCGGTTACGGTCCGGGCGGGGACGCCATGATTCCCGTCGGATTCGGCGAGACGGCGACGTTGCCGTATTTCAGCAACAACGCCGGCTATTTCTGGCTATACGGCGTGGTGCTGATTCCATTGATCATGCTGGCGCTGCCCAAGAGCTGGTTCACGATGCCGCCGCGCACTGAGGATGACTCCACGGAATATGACCAGAACGAATCGTCTGAACCGGACCATGACACCGCCCAACCGGTGGACTAGACCCCTCCACAGCCTCGCGAATGCGCTAAGGTGCTTAGGATGACCCGCAACAAGGAGGCACAGGCGGCAATGAGCGCACGCAAGCTGTTCTATCTGGGGCCACAAGGCACCTTCACCCATCAGGCGGCCGTCAATGCCGCCCAAGAGTTGGCACGGCTCGAACCGCAAGGCTTCGACCTGATGCCCATGGACGATGTGCCGCAGATTCTCGACGCCGCACAGCACGGCGACGGCTGGGGAATCGTGGCCTGGGAGAACAACGTCGAAGGGTACGTGGTGCCCAACCTCGACGCGCTGATCGACGCGAAGGACCTTGTCGGATTCGCACGCGTCGGTGTGAACGTCGAATTCGACGCATACGTGGCGCAAGGAGCCGATCCAGCCGAAGCGCGCATCGCCACAGCCCATCCGCACGGTCTCGCGCAATGCAAACGATTCATCGCCGAACATCGGCTCTCCACACAGCCGGCCACATCCAACGCGGCGGCCTGCCGGGACCTTATCCCAGGTGAAATCGCCTTCGGTCCCGCCATCTGCGGCGAACTGTACGACATCACCCGCATCGGCACCGCCATCCAGGACTACCAAGGAGCCGCCACCGACTTCCTCGTGCTCGCGCCACGCGCCGAAGTCGCACGGCTGCTCGCCAAACCACGCGCCGAAGCTAACGTCGAATACGAATCGGTATTGACGCTCATCCCGCTCGTCACCGGCCCAGGCGTGCTCGCCAACCTGCTCGACGTGTTCCGTGACGCGGGACTGAACATGACCAGCTTCATCTCACGGCCCATCAAAGGACGCACCGGCACATACAGCTTCATCGTCACCCTCGACGCCGCCCCTTGGGAGGAACGTTTCCGCGACGCGCTTGTGGAAATCGCAGAACATGGCGACTGGGCCAAAACACTCGCCGTCTACCCTCGCAGGGAACGCCCCAACCCGCCCGTCACCTCATGGATGCTGCCGCAAGGCGGCGTACGACTTGACGACAGCCACCTGCCGGACGATTGGCAGAACGACGAAACCGTCAGAAGGGAGCTGATGTGGTGAAGCCACGCATCGCAATCGTAGGACTCGGCCTTATCGGAGGATCACTGGCACGCCGACTCGTCAACGCCGGCTGCGAAGTGACCGCATGGAACCACAACGACCGCCCCTACGCCACCGCCGAAGCCGACGGCATCATCTGCAAACCCACCTTGGCGGCACTCGCCGAAACCAAACCGAACGTGCTCGTACTGTGCAACCCGCTCAAGGCCATGCCCGAAATCCTCGGCGCATTGAAACCATTGATCGACACGGAAACAACCACGCTCACCGACGTGGGCAGCGTCAAAGGCATGGTCCGCGACCAAGTCAAAGCCATTGGTCTTGACGGCTGCTACGTCGGAGCACACCCGATGGCCGGAAACGAACTGTCCGGCTGGGAGGCATCCGACCCGACACTCTATGACGACGCGCTCTGGGCCATCACCGTCGACGAACACACCGAATACCGCCGGTTCCGCGCCGTGGCCGACATGATCGTGAACCGTTGCGGCAACCGGCTCATCGTACTTGACGACGCCACCCATGACCGTTGCGCCGCGCTCATCTCACATATGCCTCACGTCATCGCCACCGCCATGATCAACGAGCTGGTGGCCAACCCGAACCGCAACATCGCGGCCGCGCTCGCAGCCGGGTCCTGGCGTGACATGACGCGCGTGGCGCTGACCGATCCGAACCGCACACGTGCCATGGTGGAGGAGGACGCGGCCAACGTGGAGACTTTGCTACGCAACATGGCCAACCGATTGACGTTGGTGGCCAACGTGCTGCATGACATGGCCGATACCGGCGTGCGCCCCACGGAAGGCGACGTGAAGCAAATGGACCGTTTCTTCGCCCAAGGCCAACCGTTCCGCGACTACAAGGCCGCCAGCAGGCAGCCGGAGTACGCCGAACATTGCGCGACGGTCGAACTGTCGATTCCCGAAAACGATTGGCAGCGCACGCTGCTGGAATCCGCCCGCAGAGGCGAGCATATCGTGCGATTCGACAGCGAGCGTACCGCGATCGCGCAGGCGCGTTCCGTGGTCTGACGACTGACGCCATCGCTATGCAAAAGCGCCGCAATCGCAGAAAATCAGTGCGATTGCGGCGCTCTTGTCTTTGCGCGCGGTAGGGGGAGGTATGCGACTACGGACGTGGCCGAGTCATGGAACGTTCCGGCACCGGCTTGATCGTCACGATTTCGTCGGCGGGAATCGTGACACGCTGCTCGGGACGTGAGCCGTTCGCCGCCGCATCGCGCGTCATCTCCAGTTTCTGACCGTCCCACGAACGTACGTGGCCTACGTAATCGCGGAACTTCATACGATAATCGGTAGGATCGACGCCTTCCAAGGTGCGCACCACGATGCGCGCTCCTACTGGAATCTCATTGGGAATAGGCATTGCTGCCTCCTTTCGATGTTCCGCTCCAACTGTCTCACTCGCTCGCCACGGCGTCAAGGACCGGCTGCTTCAACGCGCGGGAGGCGGGGGAGATGCTGGACACCAGACCGACCACAATCGACAGCAGCAGGAACACGAGCAGCTGCAACCACGGAATCGCCAGCGTCTCCAAACCTTCGGACGCGTAGACCGCACGAATCACCACTCCCGCGGCGACGCCGACGACCAAACCCAACACCGTGCCGAACACGGAGATGATCGCCGCTTCGATGCCAAGCATGCCACGCACCTGGCCACGTGACGTGCCGATGGCACGGAGCAGACCAATCTCCTTGGTGCGTTCCGACACGCTCAACGCCAGCGTGTTCACGATGCCGAAAATGGCGATGATGATGGACAAAGCCAGCAACGCGTACAGGACCATGAGCATCTGATCGATCATCGAACTCATCGTGGACTTGTACTCGTCACGATCGAACACGACGATTGTGTAGTATTTCTTGATTGTTTTCTTCAGGGCCTTCTTGACTTGGGCCGTGTCGGCGCCCCGCTTGTCCGTGACGAACGCCTGCATGACGAACATGGTCTGCTTGTTGCCGATCTGCTCGGCCAAATCGTCGTTGACGATCGCGAAATCGCGGTATACGGAATTCGACACGATCGCGCCGATGGTCAGCGTCTTTCCGGTGGTGACCTTCTTCGTCTTGACCAGCGTTTTCGGATCGACGTTCTTGGCGTCGTTCGTGTACTGTTCGATTTCCGAAGCCTTGGCCTGCGCTCCTGCCAAGTCGCCGGATGCGGCCAATTGCTGGGCCTGCGACTGCAATTCCTGCACATGCGCCTGCACCTTGGCCTGGTAATCGGCCTGCGCCTTGGCTGTGGCCTCCTTGTCTACCACGATGTTCTCGGCCGTGGCCTTGACCTTCTGACCCACATGCCATCCACGATCGTCGGCAATGGTCTTGCCGACGAGCAGCTTGCCATCCTTCAACGCGGCAGCGGCATCACCTTCGGTGGTTTCGGCGGCGAAGATCTTGGTGAACAGCTCCGGCTGTGTGGCGAACGTGAACCCGTTGATGGCTTTGCCGTCATATTTCACACCAAGCACCACACGGTTCGACACCACATGATTCACGCCATCGACCTTTTTGATGTCTTTGATGGCCTGGTCGGGAATCTGCCCGGCCGAAGCCGAAGATACGGCGAAATCGGCTTTGAGCCCGGTATCCACCAGCGAATTGACCGAAGCCTTCGCCGATGTGGCCACCACGCCCAGACAGCTGACAATCGCCACTCCCACGAACAGGGCGGCTGCGGTGTTGGACGTGCGACGTTTCGAACGAGAAATGTTACGTTGCGCGAGACGCCCAGTCACGGTGAAGACCTTCGATGGCAGCCAGCCGAGCACCGCGCCCGCGGTGGACACGTATGCCGGTCCCGCCACAATCACGCCGATCACGGCCAGCGCCGCGCCAATACCGAGCGGCCAGCCGACAGCGATACTGTTGAGCGCCTTCCACGGCGTCGGACCGCCGTCACCATCCGCGGCGGCCAAAGCGTAGGTGAAACCCCAGCTCAGGAAGCCCAACAGCACCATGACGGTGCCGAGGATGCCACGTGCGAGGACAGGCTTTTCCGGATTGACGGTTTCGTTCATCGCCTGAATCGGCGGGGCAAGCGCCGCATTTCGCGCCGGCAGGGCCGCACCGATCAACGTCACCACAATGCCGACCACAAGGCCGACGAGCATGTCGGAAACGGTCGGATTGGTGGCGCCGGTCAATGGCATACCCATATTCGCCAAACCGGATGCGATGAGTTTGACCATGCCCCAGCCGAGCCCGATGCCTGCGAGCGAACCTACCAGGCCCAGCAACAGAGCTTGCACGATCACCGTGGAGAACACTTGCAGGGGAGAAGCGCCGATGGAACGCAGCAGCGCATAGCCGCGCATCGACTCGCGCACGATCATGGAGAACGTGTTGGCGATGATGAACGAGCCGACAAACAATGCGATCACCGCGAAAATCAGAATAAGCGGTTGGATGAAGCCGAGCGCGTCCTGCGTGGATTTGGTTGATTCGTCACGGTATTCGTCACCGGTGATGGCATGCGCCTTCGCCGATCTCGGCAGCGCCTTGTTGATACGGTCCGCCAGCTGCTGCTGCGCGTTGTCGTCAAGCGGCATGGTCTTATTGCCGTAGACGCTGATCAACGCAGTCTTGTCCGGATCGTCCGATTGCTTGTTCGCCTGTTCCTTGGCCGTTACGGGATCGATGGCGATGATGATGGCGCCTGCCTGGCTGGCATCGGTGGTGAAGATGCCGCTGACGGTCACCTTATGAGCGCCGTCCGGATAGACGATTTTCGTCTTATCGCCGACCTTCAGACCCGACTGTTCGGCGGCGAAGGAATGAAGGGCGATCTCATCGCCGTTCTTCGGCCACGTGCCGGTCGTGAACTTGGCGGACCGCCACGGCGACGACTTGCCCATGCCTATGGCGAGCGTCGGAGACCCCATGGTGGTCACCGCATCGCCATGCTTGTCGAGCAGCACCACGCCGGACAGCATGTGCACGACGCGTGCCGAGGAAACACCGTCGACCTTGGCTATCGTACCCGCCAGATCGACGTCGACATCGTTGTAGCTTTTCGTCGATCCCATCGACATCGCCGACGAATCTTTTTTCTTCTCCTGCGAACCGCGCACGTACACGTCATGGTCCGCATTGGTGGACATCATCTGTGAAACCTGGTTGTTGAGCATTTCGCGGAAACAGAACGAGCCGACCACGAAACTCACGCCGAGCGCGATGGCCACGATCGACATGATGAAACGGCCGAAATGGCTGCGCGCGTCGCGCAATCCTATGCGAATCATGCCTGCGAGTCCTCCGTCACGGTCGGAACGGCGGTGGAGGCGGCGTACTTGGAAACATCGTCGATGTCGTCGTCGCCGGCGAACACCTCAAGAATCTCGTTGTACGTCGGATGCTGCATGTCGCGGGTGATGTTGCCGTCGGCGAGCACCAGCACACGGTCCGCGAAGGAGGCCGCACGCGGATCGTGGGTGACCATGACGATCGACTGGCCGTAGTCGCGTACCGAATCGCGCAGGAAGCCAAGCACTTCACGGCTGGAACGCGAGTCGAGGTTGCCGGTCGGCTCGTCGGCGAAGATCACGGACGGTCGTGCCATGATGGCGCGGGCGCAGGCCACGCGCTGCTGCTGGCCGCCGGACAGCTGGCTTGGACGGTGGGTAAGACGCTTTTCGAGACCGACCACCTTGACCACCTGGTTGAACCATTCGCGGTCGATCGGACGTTTCGCGATCTGCAACGGCAGCAGGATGTTCTCCTCGGCGGACAGCGTCGGCACCAGATTGAACGATTGGAAGATGAAGCCAATCTGCTCGCGGCGCAGGTCCGTCAACTGCTTCTGGTTCATGGAGGAGACCTCGAGTCCCTCCACGATCACCTTGCCGGACGAAGGGGTGTCGAGCCCGGCCATGCAATGCATGAGCGTGGACTTGCCGGAACCGGAAGGGCCCATGATGGCGGTCATTTCACCGCGCTTGAATTCCACATTCACATGATCCAACGCCATCACTTCGTTGTCTTTTGAGCCGTAGACCTTGGTCAGGTCGATGGCGCGGGCCACAATCCCATCATCGGGGTTTTCGGCTGTCGGATGCTGTACGTCATGAATGGAATGACGAGTCATAATACCGCCTGTTCGTAGGATGCCTAATCGTCATCAGTCTATCGGTATGGGGACATAATGGAATCGTGCCATCGCGTGAGATGACATTCGATCGCGCTGCGGAATGGCATTTATACGGTGTCTGCGTGGTGTCTGTTCATTTCAGACGAACCGGAAGGTGGTTTGCATGTGTTTCGATGATGCGTTGGACGGATTCGACGCCTATCTGAAAGCCAACCGAGGGTTGAGCGCAAACACCCGCAGGGCGTACCGCAGCGATGTCGAGGAATGCTTGGTGGCGTTGCGGAAACAGGGTTGCGTGGATCTGAATGAGGTGACCATCGAGGATTTGCGCCTGTGGATGGCCGAATCGTCCAAAAATCACGCACGCAGCAGCATGGCGCGCAAAACCGTCGCCGTGCGTGGATTCTTCGCATGGGCGTACGACCATGACATGGCGTCCGCCAACCCGGCGGCTTCGTTGCAGACGCCGAAAATCCCCGATACGCTGCCGGCGGTATTGAACGAAACGCAGGCGCAGCAGCTGATGGACCGCGTTGATGAGGACGGCATGGAGGCGCGATCGCAGGAACCGAATATGAAAAAACAGGCGATCGCGCTGCGTGACGCGGCCATGCTGGAACTGCTCTATGCCACCGGCATGCGTGTGGCGGAACTGGTCGGACTCGACGTGGCCGACGTGACATTCGGCAACCGCACGGTGAAAGTGACCGGCAAAGGCGACAAGCAGCGTGTCATGCCATTCGGCGCACCAGCCGACAAGGCCTTGCACGATTGGCTGGAACATGGTCGTCCCGTACTATGCGGTGACATGTCGGACGACGCGTTCTTTTTGGGATCGCAGGGCGGGCGGATCGGTCAACGTATGGTGCGCAAGGTGGTGCACGACCGGGCACGGGAGGCCGGCGTGCCAGACATCAGTCCGCATGCGTTGCGCCACAGTGCGGCGACCCATATGCTCGACGGGGGAGCGGACCTGCGTGAGGTGCAGGAGATGCTGGGGCATTCCTCGCTGAAGACCACGCAGCGTTACACACACGTGTCCATCGAACAGTTGAAGGCACGATACGGGCAGGCGTTTCCACGGGCGTGACGCGGATTGGCAAAGTACGCTGACAGCGAACGGATATGTCCGCGTCCGTCCATACACACGATGCGGATAAGTTGTTCCGGCGATAAGAGGGAAAACGGATTGTTTTATCAGATGATGAGTTTTGATTTGGCTATTTTGCATGGGCCTCCCTCGGATATGGAGCGGTTGTCCATCAATCGAGTGATAATGAACCCATCATCAGAACGAAGACGGACGTTGATGCCACGGTATTGACGCCCGCCTTCTTTTTGAGCAGGGTCTTACGGCTCTGGAAATAATGGATAAGGAGAATATGAATTCCATGAAGAAGAAAGCTCTGGCTTTCGCTGCGGCCGCATGCGCATTCGGTATGCTGCTCAGCGGTTGCGGCTCTTCCAACGGTGACTCCACCGCTGACAAGGGTTCCAACGTCATCACCGCATACAATTCCGAACCGCAGAACCCGCTCATCCCGGGCGACTGCAACGAGACCGGCGGCGGCAAGCCGCTCGACCTGCTGTTCGCACGTCTGATTTCCTTCGACGCCAAGGGCAACGCCTCCAACGAAGTGGCGGAGTCCATCAAGTCCAACGATGACGCCACCCAGTACACCATCAAGCTCAAGGATGGTTGGAAGTTCACCGACGGCACCCCGGTGACCGCCGAATCCTTCACCAAGGCATGGAGCTACACGGCCAACGCCAAGAACGCACAGCTCGGCTCCTCCTTCTTCTCCACCATCAAGGGCTACGACAAGCTCCAGGATGGAGACAAGCTCAAGGGCGACGAACAGCTCGAGGGCCTGAAGGTCGTCAACGACCATGAATTCACCGTCGACCTGAACCGTTCCGACTCCGTGTTCGCCATCAAGGTCGGCTACACCGCATTCGCTCCGCTGCCGGAATCCTTCTTCAAGGATCCGAAGGCCTTCGGCGAGAAGCCGGTCGGCAACGGCCCGTACAAGTTCCAGTCCTGGGACCACGACAACCAGATCGTGCTGGTGAAGAACCCCGACTACAAGGGCAACCGCGTCGCCAAGAACGACGGCGTGACCTTCAAGGTCTACACCAAGGATGAGGCCGCCTACGCCGACATCCAGTCCGGTTCCCTCGACGTGATGGAGTCCGTCCCGGCCTCCGCCACCAAGACCTTCCAGAAGGACTCCACCGTACAGGCCTACAACAAGGCCGGCTCCGTCATCCAGCAGTTCACCATCCCGGCCAAGCTGAAGCACTTCGAAGCCGACACCGAGGAAGGCACCCTGCGTCGCCAGGCCGTCTCCATGGCCATCAACCGCGAGAACATCTGCAAGAAGGTGCTCAACGGCACCGGCACCCCGGCCGCCGACTTCACCTCCCCGCTGACCCCGGGCTACTCCGATTCCCTCAAGGGTTCCGGCAACCTGAAGTACAACGAGAAGAAAGCCAAGGAACTGTGGGCGAAGGCCAACGCCATCAGCCCGTGGACCTCCGATGACAAGTTCACCTTCGCCTACAACGCCGATGGTGGCCACGAAGTCATCTACACCGCCGTGGTCAACTCCATCAACAACGTGCTGGGCGCCGGCGTGGCCGCCACCAACCCGTACCCGACCTTCAACGATTTCCGCACCGCCGTGTCCGACCGTAAGGTGAACGGCGCGTTCCGTAGCGGCTGGCAGCCGGATTACCCGTCCGCCGAAAACTACCTGGTGCAGAACTTCGCCTCCGCCGCTGCCGATGGCAACGGCTCCAACGATGGCGACTACAAGAACCCGGAGTTCGATGCGCTGTGCGACAAGGCCGCTGCCTCCAAGTCCGTCGCAGACGCCAACAAGCTGTACCAGCAGGCACAGGAAGTGCTGCTCAACGACCTGCCGGCCGTTCCGCTGTACTACGCCAATGCCTATGGTGTGGCCTCGACCGGTGTCTCCGGCTTCGAGATGAACTGGCAGAACCTGCCGGTCTACGAGAACATGACCAAGTCCGGCAAGTGAGCCGTTCTCTGATTTTGATTTCGTAGGATCGACATGAAGGAAGGAACGGATTCGAATATCCGTTCCTTCCTTTCCGCGTAATAAACGGGGCTTCCATCGGAGGTCCATGACGGCTGGACATGCGACATCAACAGAAGATGTCCGCGCGTGGGGTATATTTTCAGCTGTTTTTCATGAAACTGCAATATAAAGCATTGTGGTGCAGTATCACTGATACGTAACGGGGCAAGCGCCGGCCGCCCCGGGCCTCATGTCCTATACGCGTGAGCGTAGGGGACGAAGCCGCAAACGGCTGGCGAACGAGTGAGTAATCAAAAGGAGAAACCAATGGGCAAGTATCTTCTGCGACGCATTCTGCAGATGATCCCTGTGGTTCTCGGCACGACGCTTCTGGTGTATGCCCTGGTGTTCGCGTTGCCGGGCGACCCGGTCAAGGCGATGTTCGGCGACAAGCCGGTCAACGAAGCGGTCGCGGCCCAGATCCGTGCCGAATACAATCTGGACAAGCCGTTCATCGTCCAGTATCTGCTGTTCCTGAAGAACGCGCTGACCCTCGACTTCGGCAAGACCTTCTCCGGACAGCTTGTCATCGACGTGATCGGCCGCGCCTTCCCCGTGACCATCAAGCTCGCCCTGATGGCCTTCGTGTTCGAAGCGGTTTTCGGCGTGATCTTCGGTGTGATCTCCGGCCTGAAGAAGGGTAAGTGGTGCGATACCGTCATCCTGATCTTCTCCCTGCTGCTCATCTCCGTGCCGACCTTCGTCACCGGCTTCCTCTGCCAGTACTTTCTCGGTGTGAAGTGGCATCTGCTGCCGGTCACCGCCGGAGCGAATCCAGGATTCCTTGATCTGCTGATGCCGGCCATGGTGCTTGGCTCTGTATCGATGGCGTACATCATCCGTCTGAGCCGTACGGAGATTTCGTCCAACATCGCCCTCGACTATGTGCGCACCGCGCGCGCCAAGGGCATGGACAACAAATCCGTCATGCTGCGCCACGTGCTGCGCAACTCCATGATTCCCGTCGTCACCTATCTGGGCCAGGATCTTGGCGCACTGATGGGCGGCGCGATGATCTCCGAAACCATCTTCAACGTGCATGGCATCGGCTACCTGACCTATCAGAGCATCCTCAAGGGAGAAGGCAACCTGGTGGTGTCCATCGTGACGCTGCTCATGCTGATCTTCGTGGTTTGCAATCTGCTGGTCGACATGCTGTACGCCGCGCTTGATCCGCGAATCCGTTACGCGTGAGTCGAGGGAGGGAACAAGAAATGACCGAAATGAATGAGACCAATCCTTCCACCGTGCTTCCGGGACAGGAACGCTATGTGGCACCGCTCGATGAGACGCCCCTGAAGGCCGTCGACTCGATGGACGAATCCGCACCGGCTTCGAACATGTGGGCCGACGCATGGCGAACCCTGCGTAAGAACCCGCTGTTCATCATCTCCGGACTGCTGATCATCTTCATCGTGTTCGTGGCGCTGTTCCCGAGCGTGTTGACCAAGCAGAACCCGAACTACTGCACGCTCGACAATTCCCTTGAGCCGGCTTCCTCAGGCCATCCGTTCGGCTTCGACCTGCAAGGTTGCGACGTATACTCCCGTGTGGTCTACGGCACCCGCACCTCGCTGAGCGTCGGCGTGTTCGCCACACTGCTGGTGGTGCTGCTCGGAACGCTGATCGGCGCAATCGCCGGCTTCTTCGGAGGATGGGTCGACGCCGTGCTGAGCCGACTGACCGATATCTTCCTCGCGCTGCCGATTCTGCTTGGCGCCATCGTGGTGCTCCAGATGTTCAAAACGAGCAGCTCCATCTGGAAGATCATTCTGGTGATGACGCTGTTCGGCTGGACCTCCGTGGCACGAATCGCGCGAGGTGCTGTGATGGAAGCCAAGAACCTTGAATTCAACACGGCGTCCACCGCTCTGGGATCCACCCCGATCCGCAATCTGTTCCGCCACATCCTGCCGAATTCGCTGGCTCCGATCATCGTGGTCGGCACCACCTCGCTGGCCACCTACATCGTGCTCGAGGCCACGCTGAGCTTCCTGGGCGTCGGCCTGCCCACCACCACGGTCAGCTGGGGCGGAGACATCTCCAACGCGCAGTCCATCCTGCGTACTGACCCGATGGTGCTGTTCTACCCGTCCGCCGCGCTGGCCATCACCGTGCTGGCATTCATCATGATGGGCGACGCCGTCAAGGACGCGCTCGATCCGAAGAGCCGTACGGCCTGAGTGTAAGTGAAGGGATATTCGATGACTGAAATGAATACCGAGAACAACCTCGAGGCCATGCAGCGCGCCCACGGGCCGCTGTTGGAGGTCAAGAACCTCCAGGTCGACTTCACCACCGATGAAGGCAAGGCCGTGCATGCCGTGCGCAACTCGTCCTTCAGCGTGTATCCCGGCCAGTGGGTGGCCATCGTCGGCGAATCCGGTTCCGGCAAATCCACTTCCGCCATGGCCGTGCTTGGCCTGCTTCCGGGAACCGGCCATGTGGTCGGCGGCTCCATCAAGCTTGATGGCCAGGAGATCTCCGGCTTCAAGCAGAAGGATTTCGACAAGCTCCGTGGTAGCAAGATGGGTCTTGTCCCGCAGGATCCGATGAGCAACCTGAACCCGGTGTGGCGCATCGGCACCCAGGTCAAGGAAGCGTTGGTGGCCAACAACATGGACATCGACCACGAAAAGCGTTCCGAATTCGCCAAGGCCCTGGCCGGTGACGAAGTGGAGCTCAAGGGCAATGACGATGAGACCTTCCTTGGTTCCAAGGAACTGCCTGGTCTGATCGCCGCGGCCAAGGAGGCTCTTGTCAAGATCGGCAAGAGCGGTGACGAGCTTGACAAGATCATGGCCCGGTTCGCCGAGGAATGGGTTCCGGGATCCGAAACCCGCTGGCGTGTGGCCGATGGCCTGATCAAAGCCGGGGTGAAGGACGATGACGCATGGTACATCGCCAAGAAGTATGTGGTCGGCTCCACCATGGACGACCGCATCGCCGGTCTGCTGTCCGAGGCCGGTCTGCCTGACGCCGCCACCCGTGCCCGCCAGTTCCCGCACGAATTCTCCGGCGGCATGCGTCAGCGTGCGCTGATCGCCATCGGTCTGGCCTGCCGTCCGGAACTGCTCATCGCCGACGAGCCGACCTCCGCGCTTGACGTGACCGTGCAGAAGAAGATCCTCGACCATCTGCACATGCTGACCGATTCCCTGGGAACCGCGGTGCTGTTCATCACCCACGATCTCGGTCTGGCCGCGGAACGCGCCCAGCATATCGTGGTCATGTACAAGGGCCAGGTCGTGGAATCCGGTCCTTCACTGGAAGTGCTGCAGCATCCGCAGCATCCGTACACCAAGCGTTTGGTCGCCGCTGCGCCGTCCTTGGCATCGCAGCGCATCATCTCCGTCAAGGAACATGGCGGCGACGCCACCGCGGTCATGGAGCACGCGGTGAACGAGGATTCCCTGAAGAAGGGCGAAGCCATCATCACGGTGGATCACCTGACCAAGGAATTCAAACTGCCGCGCAAGAAGGAGATGTTCAAGGCGGTCGACGATGTGAGCTTCTCCATCAAGAAGGGCACCACATTGGCCATCGTCGGCGAATCCGGTTCCGGCAAATCCACCGTGGCCAACATGGTGCTGAAACTGCTTGAGCCGACCGCCGGCACCGTCACCTACGACGGCAAAGACGTCTCCGGATTCAAGGGCAAGGAGTTGCTTGACTTCCGACGTCATGTGCAGCCGGTGTTCCAGAACCCGTACGGATCGCTCGACCCCATGTACTCCATCTACCGGTCCATCGAGGAGCCGCTGCGCATCCACGGCATCGGAGACAAGAAGAGCCGTGCCAAGCGTGTGCGCGAGCTCATCGACATGGTGGAATTGCCGGAATCGGTGATGAGCCGTTATCCGAACGAGCTTTCCGGCGGCCAAAGGCAGCGCATCGCCATCGCGCGCGCCATGGCCCTCGATCCGGATGTGATCGTCTGCGACGAGGCCGTCTCCGCATTGGACGTGCTGGTGCAGGACCAGGTGCTTCGCCTGCTCAACGACCTGCAGGCGGAAAAGGGACTGAGCTACCTGTTCATCACCCATGATCTGGCGGTGGTGCGTCAGATCGCCGATGAGGTCGTGGTGATGCAGCACGGCAAGCTGGTGGAGCATGCCACCACCGACGAGGTCTTCGACCATCCGAAGAAGCAGTACACCCGCGACCTGCTGGACGCCATCCCAGGCGGCAAGCTGCAGCTCGGACTCGACTGATCGCGTCAGCCATCTGGAAAACCTCCCTTCCCACAAGGGAGGTTTTCTTGTATTCCGGCTAGGCTAAGGCGCTATGACGATCACAATCACGACATCGAATGTGAATGGAATCCGCGCGGCGAAACGCAAAGGCATCGAGCAATGGGCCGCGAAGAACACGCCGGACGTGTGGTGCATGCAGGAAGTACGCGCCCCGCAAAACGAAATCGACCCCATCTTCGACGAATTCGGCTTCGAATACGCGACCGCCGGACGCATCGCCGACCAAAGCGGGCTTGATCGCATGAACGAGATCTGCCGTATCAAGGGACGCGCCGGCGTCGGTCTGCTCTCCGCGCTGCCCGTCATCGACAAGCGCTACGGACTGCCGGGACTTGCCGAGGACGTCGATTCCGGCCGTTGGATCGAAGCGGATGTGAAGACCCCGCAAGGGTACACCGTCACTGTCGTATGCGTGTACGTGCACGCCGGCAACACCGACGATCCGGAGAAAATGAAGCAGAAATACCGTTTCCTCGACACCATGCTGGTACGTATGGGACAACTGCGCGATGAAGCGGCGCACGGCGGCAAGCAGGCGGTATTGTGCGGCGATTTCAACATCGCGCACACGCCGCTCGACATCAAGAACGCGAAAGCCAACGAGAAGCACGCCGGCTTCCTGCCCGAGGAACGCGCCTACGTGGACAAATGGCTGGGGGAGTTGGAATTCGTGGATGTGATGCGTTCCCTGTGCGGAGACATCCAAGGACCGTACACCTGGTGGAGCCAGCGGGGCCGCGCCTTCGACAACAACGTCGGCTGGAGGATCGACTACCAGTTCGCCACACCCGAACTCGCCGAAACGGCCCGCGGATTCGTCATCGACAAAGCTCCGACCTACGACCTGCGATGGTCGGACCATGCGCCGCTGAGCATCACCTACGACGTGTGAGTTTTTGCGGCCGCCATCCGGCCAATGCCGGGCAACGGGAGGACACACACTCCGATTCCCAGCCCGTATTAAGCATGGGTGCTAGGCTAGTCACGGTTGCAACCGTAATGAAATGAGGAACATCATGGGACTGTTTGGATTCGGCAAGAAGAAGCGTCAGAGCGAGGAAGCCGCTGAAGCCGCCGCCGAAGAGAACGACAAGGCCGATGAGGCCATCTCCGAAACCGCCGAGGCGCCCGCCGGTGGAATTCAGGAAACCATCCTTCCGGAACCGTCCGATGAGTACGACGGCCGTGGCGATGAGCACGGTCCGTGGGACGTCGACGACGAGAACGTGCCCGACTATGACGAATACCTCGACATGGGCGCCTACTATCTGCCGTTCCTCCAAGGCATCGAACTGCGCGTGAAGGCCAACCGCGCCACCCAGCAGGTGCTCGGCACCACCATCACCTACGGATCCTCCAGCGTGGAGATCGAAGCCTTCGCCGCGCCGAAGACCATGGGACTGTGGGATGACGTGCGCGCCGACCTGGTTGAGGCCAACAAAGACGCCAAGGAGACCGACGGCGTGTTCGGCACCGAACTGACACTGCCGGTCGTGGTCAAGGGCGGACGCAAGGTCGTCACCCGCATCGTCGGTGTGGACGGACCGCGGTGGATGCTGCGCGGCATCTTCTCCGGCAAAGCCGCCACCGATCCGGACCACGCCGAAACCAAGGCGCTGAACCAGCTTTTCTCCAACATCGTCGTGGAACGCGGCGAGGACCCGCTGGCCCCGCGTGACCTCATCCCGATGCATCCGCCGGTCGCCCCGGCCGAACGCAAGGCCGCCAAGGAAGCCGCCGAAGCCGAACAGGCAGGCAGGACGATGGACATTCCAGGCCAGCCGAAGGGACCGTTTGACTCCGACCAGCAGGTCGAGGTCAAGACCACGTTGTCGCGTGGACCGATGTTCTCCGAAGTGCGCTGAGCGAACGACGACCACGAAAACACAAACGCATGGCTGAAACCGAAACCAAGAAAAGAACCGGCCTCGGCGCGCTCGCCGACGCCGGCGATGCCGACGATTTCTCCGTCATCGACGCGATCGGCGGTCCGCGCGGCGTCGTCGAATCGATGCTGCCGGGCGTGGTGTTCGTGGTGATGTTCGTCATCACCTCCGACCTGCATCTGACCATCGGCGTATCCGCAGCCCTCGCCGTACTGCAGGTGATCGTCCGCCTATGCCAACGCCAATCCGTCATGGGCGCCGTCTCCGGCCTTCTGGCAGTCGGCATCTGCCTGATCTGGGCATGGAACAGCCACGAGGCGCGCAACTACTACATGTTCGGATTCCTGACCAACGCCTTCTACATCGTGCTGCTCGCCATTTCGTTGATGGTACGTGTACCGGGACTTGGCTTGGTGATCGAATTCATCCGGACACTGCCAACCGAGCATCTGCGCGCATGGCTTGCCGATTGGCGTGGCGACAAGGCATTGAACCGCGCGTACACCATCATCACCGCGTTGTGGATTGGCGTGTTCTCCCTACGACTGGTGGTGCAGGTGCCGTTGTACCTGTCCAACCAGGTCGGCTGGCTCGGCACTGCACGTCTGCTCATGGGCATTCCGTTCTGGGCGTTGGCCATCTGGGTGTCGTACCTCATCGTGGCCACCCCTATGCATCGGCATAAGACGTTGGCCGAACCAAACGCCGACGCGATGGACGACAACAACGAAACGGAGGAACAGCACTGATGGAATCGACCATCCGCATCGAACGATATGCCGACCAAGGCCGTTGCGTCGGCCACATCGACGGACGCGTCGTGTTCGTGCGATTCGCGTTGCCGGGCGAGCTGGTACGCGTCGTTTTGGACGAGCCACATGATCGCGAGGACCGTTTTTGGACTGGCGAAGTGACGGAAGTGCTGGAAGCCAGCGAGGACCGCGTCGAACCCGTATGGCCGTTGGCGGGTCCGCTTGCCATGGGCGGCGGCGTCGGCGGTGCCGATTTGGTGCACGTCTCACTGCCCGGACAGCTTAAATGGAAATCCATGTCCATCGCCGAACAGATGAGACGTCTCGGCCATGTCGACGTTGACGTGCCGATCGAGCGCATGCCCGAGGATGAGGCGGAGCAGGGGCTGCACTGGCGTACCCGCATCGAGATGATTGCGGACGAGAACGGCCGACCGTCCATGCGCAGACGCGGCACCCACGTGCGCGTGCCGATCGACACCATGCCGTTGGCCAGTCGCGCGTTGCTTAACGTGGCCGAGAAGGAACACGTGTGGGATGGGGGATTCACTCCCGGATCGCAGATTCGTCTGTCTGTTCCCGAGCCTCGCGGCAATGCCGAAATCGCCGACAACTACGCCGTGCTCGTCGATGGCGAGGTGACGGCGGGCAATCGCGAGCTTACCGAAAAGGTGACGGTGTGCGGACGTGAATTCGAATACGGTGTGGACGCCGGCGGATTCTGGCAGATGCACCGTCACGCGCCGATCGCGTTGACCGGCCATGTGATGTCCTTGGTGCATGGCGAGCTTGACGGCGCCACTTCCACATGCCTGTGGGATTTGTATTCCGGTTCCGGCCTGTTCACGCTGCCGTTGGCCACGTTAAGCGCCGGCCGCACGCGCATGCTGAGCGTGGAAGGTGGCAAGACCGCTGTCAAACACGCGCAACGCAATCTGAGGGCCATCCATTTGGGCAATGTCGACGCCCGTGTGGGCGATGTGGCCAAGACGCTTGCCAACGTACGCAACGATTTGGCCAAACCCGATATCGTGGTGCTTGATCCGCCGCGTGCCGGCGCACGTGCGAAGGTATGCAGGCAGATCGCCGAATCCGGCGCGCGAAGCGTCGTATACATCGCCTGCGACCCGGCATCGCTGGCACGCGACACCGCCACATTGGCCTCGCTCGGATACGATCTTGCCGATATTCGCGCATTCGACATCTATCCGACCACCCACCATGTCGAAACGGTGGCGCTATTCAGGAAAGCCACACGATGACCGGTTTTGCGCGGCGTGCCGCAGCCGGTCTCCTTGCAGCCGTCTTCGGCATCTCCATGCTGGCCGGCTGCACGCCGAACAATGCCGCGGTGGGAGATACGCAGTCCGCAGGCGATGCGGTCGCCCACAGCATGAAGGACCGCAACAGTCTCGACGTGGCCATGATCGGCTCCCAAGACGAACAGACCGATCGCCTGGCGTTGGATGCCATGGAGGCGGGCGGGCTCAGGCCGGTGTATCTGCCGGTCGCCGGCACGGTCGACATGCAGGACACCGCCCGGCAAGCGGTCGAGGATATGGCGCAACGCATGGTCAGCATCATCGTCATTTCGGGAATCGACGTGTCCGGCGTGAACCATGACGGCTGGTACGACACGCTGACAACCGCAAGACAGGCGGGCATTCCAGTGGCACTGCTCAACCCGATCGCCACGCCGACCGACAGCACGCTGTTCGCGGCGACGCTCACAATCAACGACCGCATGACGGATGCGACGCCGCTCGCCGACGCGGTAGCCGGCATAGCCAACAACGACCCGCACGACAGAACAATCCTCGTCACCACCATCAGCCACGGCGGCAAACAGTGAACCGCTCCACGCATTCGGGTGAGTTCGAATCGGTTCGGATGAGTGGCGCTGAACGCACCCTGAGAAAACCCTGAATTTTGCCGGAGCTTTACGGGAAAAGCCTGCGGGTGCGCATCGCCAAGCGGTAGGCTGGCAGCATGAGTGAAAGTCAAACCATGCCTGAAACCAGTGAAAAGGGGCTCACCGCAGCGGAAGTCGCCGCCCTTACGGAAAGCGGGCAGGTCAACGCCGTCAAATCGTCCACGTCACGTTCGTTCGCCGACATCGTGCGAGCCAACGTGTTCACCCTGTTCAACGGCATCGTCTTCGCCGCCATGGTCATGGTATTGGTCACGGGATCATGGAGAGACGCCGTGTTCGGCCTCGTCATCCTCATCAACACCGGCATTGGCATCGTCACCGAGCTGAAAGCCAAACGAACGCTCGACAAGCTTTCCATCCTCGTAGCCTCCGACTATCTCGTACGACGCGACGGCAAGGACGTCGAAGTGCCGCACAACGAAATCGTGCTCGGCGACCTCATGTGGATCCGCTCCGGCGAACAGGTTCCCGCCGACGCGCAGATCGTGCGCACCTGGGGCCTGGAACTCGACGAATCCATGCTCACTGGCGAATCGCGCACCGTGCGCAAGAACGAAGGCGACGACATCTATTCCGGATCCACCGCGGTCTCCGGCATGGCCTTGGTCAAGGTCAACGCGGTCGGCGCGCACAGCTATGCCGCCACCTTGACCGCGCAGGCGAAGGTCTACAAAAAGACCGTGTCCGACCTCAACAAGGGCATCAACACCATCCTCAAATTCATGACCTTCCTCGTCGTGCCGCTGTGCGTGCTGCTCATCTGGTCGCAGGTGCACGCGGTCGGCGGTTGGGACGTAGCCGTCTCCACCGGCCAATGGCGTTCCGCCGTGGTGTCCGCCGTGGCTGGCGTGGTCGGCATGATCCCCGAAGGCCTCGTACTGCTCACCTCGCTCAACTTCGCGCTCGCCGCCATCCGTTTGGCACGCAAGAACACGCTCGTGCAGGAGCTCGAATCCGTGGAGACCCTCGCACGCGTGGACTGCCTGAACCTCGACAAAACCGGCACCGTCACCGACGGCGGCATCATGCTCAACGAAATACGCATGCTGGATGGCATCGGAGCCAATACCGTTGACGAACATGCCGTGAAACAGGCGTTGTACGACCTGTCGAACGAAGGACAGCCGAACGGCACCGGATTGGCGATTCTCAACGGACTGGGCAAGCAGGGATTCTCCGCCGGTCCCGTCGCGGCGCGCGTTCCGTTCTCGTCGGCACGCAAATGGAGCTCGATTGCCGATGACGGCGCGGTATGGACGATGGGCGCGCCGGAAGTCGTGCTGTCCCACTTGGATGGCGATTACGCCGACGTTCTTCGACTGGTCAACGATTCCGCACACGACGGCAACCGCGTGCTGCTGATCGCACGGCATGACGGCAAGGCGCCCGCCGATTACGAAAGCGATCCCGCCATCGATCCCGCATCGCGGCCCGTCGCGCTGGTATTATGCTCCGAACACATTCGCGACGACGCCGAAGCCACACTCGCCTGGTTCCGCGAGCAGGGCGTGCGCTGCCGCATCATTTCCGGCGACAATCCCGTCACCGTCGGTGCGATCGCAAGAAAAGTACGGCTCACCGGAGACGAGGAGCCGCGGTTCATGGACGCGCGAGAACTGCCCGCCGACATCACGGAACTGGCGAAAGTACTGGAGAACGTGGACGTGCTCGGCCGTGTCCTGCCCGACCAGAAGAAGGCGATCGTCCAGGCGCTGCACCTAGGCGATCATGTCGTGGCGATGACCGGCGACGGCGTGAACGACGCGCTCGCCATCAAGGAGGCCGACCTGGGCATCGCGATGGGCAACGCGGCACCCGCCACCAAAGCCGTCGCACAAGTGGTGCTCGTCGATTCGAAATTCTCGCATCTGCCCGATGTGGTGGCACGTGGACGCCAGGTCATGGCCAACATGGAACGCGTGGCCAGCCTGTTCCTCGTCAAAACCGTATATTCCGCGCTGATCTCGCTCGGCGTGGTGCTGACGCAGATCCCATTCCCATACCTGCCCCGCCATATCACCTACATCGGCGCACTCACCATCGGCATGCCGGCGTTCATCCTCGCGCTTGCGCCGAACACGCGCCGCTACATTCCGGGCTTCCTCAGGCGCGTGGTGCACTTCGCATTGCCGGGAGGCATCGCCACGGCTCTGTCGATTCTCGCCGATTCGTGGCTGTTGCCGAAGTTCATGGGCTGGGACGCACAGCATTCCGCCGCGCAGCTGGGCATGCTTCGTGGCGTCAACGCGATTATCCTGCTGATGATGGGCATCTTCGTACTGGCGCGCGTGGCCCGTCCACTCAACTCGTGGAGAGGCGGTCTGGTATTGGCGTTCGCCGTGGCGGGCGTGGCCGGCATGTTCATTCCGCCCGTCGCGCGTTTCTTCGCGCTCGTGATACCGTCCGGCGAAATGCTCGCGGCGACGGGCATCGCGCTTGTGGTGTCCGCCATCGTTTTCGTGCTGTGCCTGTGGTGCGTGCCGAAAATAGTCGCCATTTTCTCACGTTTCAAGAAGACACGCCAGTGCTGAAGTAACGTGGCTGTATCGTTGGCAACGGATAATCGGCTGCTGGAAAGTTTCAACCAGCCACAAAAGCTCGGAGGTAGCATGTCTGTGCGCGACGACCAGCTCGACACCCTGAAGGTGGGCGGCAAGGATTACGACTTTTACCGTATCGCGGATTTGCCGGGCATCGATCATCTCCCGTATTCGTTGAAGGTTCTTGTTGAGAACCTGGTGCGCAACATCGATGGCGCCAACATCACGGATGATCATGTCAAGGCTCTGTTGGATTGGGATCCGGCCGCACAGCCGAGCCACGAGATCCAGTTCACCCCGTCCCGCGTGGTCATGCAGGACTTCACCGGCGTGCCGTGCATCGTCGACCTCGCCACCATGCGTGACGCCGTCAAGGAGCTTGGCGGAGATCCGGAAGTCATCAACCCGCAGGTCCAGTCCGACATGGTCATCGACCATTCCGTGCAGATCGACAAGTACGGCGTGGCCGACGCGGTCGAACAGAACATGGACATCGAATACCAGCGCAACGGCGAACGCTACCAGTTCCTGCGTTGGGGCCAGCAGGCCTTCCGCAACTTCCGCGTGGTGCCGCCGGGAACCGGCATCATCCACCAGGTCAATATCGAATACCTCGCCAAAGTCGTCATGACCAAGGCGGGGGAGCGCGGTCGCGACCTCGCCTACCTCGACTCCTGCGTGGGCACCGATTCGCACACCACCACCGTCAACGGTCTGGGCGTGCTCGGCTGGGGCGTCGGCGGCATCGAAGCCGAAGCCGCCATGCTCGGCCAGCCGATCTCCATGCTCGTGCCGCGCGTCGTCGGCTTCAAGCTCACCGGTTCCATTCCGGAAGGCGTCACCGCCACCGACGTGGTCCTCACCATCACCGACATGCTCCGCCAGCACGGTGTGGTCGGCAAATTCGTGGAATTCTACGGCGAAGGCATCGCTTCCGTGCCGCTGGCCAACCGCGCCACCATCGGCAACATGGGACCGGAATTCGGCTCCACCTGTGGCATCTTTCCGATCGACAACGTCACCCTCGACTACCTGCGTCTGACCGGCCGTTCCGAAGAGCAGATCGCTCTCGTCGAAGCCTACGCGAAAGCCAACAAGCTCTGGGGCGACGCCACCGATCCGGACTACGTAGAACCGCAGTACTCCGAATACCTGGAACTCGACCTCGGAACCGTTGTGCCGTCCATCGCAGGCCCGAAGCGTCCTCAGGACCGCATCAGGCTGTCCGAATCGAAAGAGAAGTTCGAAGCCACGCTACCGGCATACGAAACCGACAAAACCGTGCAGAAGCCGATCGCGGTATCCACTGACTTCCGCGGCGACTTCGATATCAAGAACGGCGACGTGGCGATCGCGTCCATCACGTCGTGCACCAACACCTCCAACCCGTCCGTCATGATCGCCGCCGGCCTGATCGCCCGCAACGCGCATGCCAAGGGACTGAAGCCCAAGCCGTGGGTCAAGACGTCACTTGCTCCGGGCTCCCAGGTCGTCGCCGACTATCTGAAGGCCGCCGGTCTGCAGGATGATCTCGACGCGCTCGGCTACCAGCTGGTCGGCTTCGGCTGCGCCACCTGCATCGGCAACTCCGGCCCGCTGCTGCCGGAAATCTCCGAGGCCATCAACGCCAACGACCTGACCGTCACCTCCGTGCTGTCCGGCAACCGTAACTTCGAAGGCCGCATCAGCCCGGACGTCAAGATGAACTACCTCGCGTCCCCGCCGCTTGTCATCGCCTACGCGCTCGCCGGCACTATGGATTTCGATTTCGAAACCCAGCCGCTCGGCAAGGACCAGGACGGCAACGACGTGTACCTGAAGGACATCTGGCCTACCAATGAGGAAGTCGCCGCAGTGGTGGATGGCACCGTCAGCCGCGAGATGTTCCTCAAGGATTACGCCTCCGTGTTCGAAGGCGACCGCCGTTGGAAGGGCCTTGACGTGCCGGAAGGCGAACTGTTCGCATGGGATGAGAACTCCACCTACGTGCGCAAGCAGACCTTCTTCGACGGCATGAAGGCCACCCCGGATCCGGTCAAGGACATCCACGGCGCCCGCGTGCTCGCGCTGCTCGGAGACTCCGTGACCACCGACCACATCTCCCCGGCAGGCGCGTTCAAGGCCTCCAGTCCGGCAGGCAAATACCTGACCGACCGTGGCGTCGAACCGAAGAACTTCAACTCCTACGGTTCCCGTCGAGGCAACCATGAGGTCATGGTCCGTGGCACGTTTGGCAACATCCGCCTGCGCAACCAGTTGCTCGCCTCCGTCGGCGAGGAAATCACCCCTGGTGGCTACACCTACGACTTCCTCGACAAGAAGCCGACCACGATCTTCGAAGCGTCTCGCGACTATATCGACCATGATGTGCCGCTCGTCGTGCTCGCAGGCAAGGAATACGGTACCGGCTCCTCCCGTGACTGGGCCGCCAAGGGCACCGTCATGTTGGGTGTCAAAGCCGTCATCACCGAAAGCTTCGAACGCATCCACCGTTCCAACCTCATCGGCATGGGCGTGCTGCCATTGCAGTTCCCCGAAGGCGAATCGTATGAGAGCCTCGGCCTGAACGGCACCGAAACCTACGACATCTCCGGTGTCGAGGAACTCAACAAGGGCGTCACCCCGAAGACGGTCCACGTCACCGCCACCCACGCGGACGGTTCCACGACCGAATTCGATGCCGTCGTTCGCATCGATACGCCAGGCGAAGCGGACTACTACCGCAACGGAGGTATTCTCCAGTACGTCCTGCGCAACCTGATGCGCTAGGCGTCGGACGGGGCTGATACGCGGGCATGGCGAAAGTGACATTGCGGGACGTGGCCGAAGCGGCTGGTGTCTCCATCGCAACCGCCTCATGGGCGGTGAACGACAACCGGGACGTGCGGATCACGGAATCCACACGCCGCAAGGTGCGCAGGGCCGCTGACGAACTCGGCTACCATCACAACGCGCTCGCCCGCGGATTGGCCCGAGGCCGCTCCGACATCATCGGCTTCATCAGCGACGGAGTGGCCACATCGCCCTTCGCCGGCCAGGTGATCCAAGGCGCGCAGGACGAAGCCTGGCGCAATGGGAAAATTCTGCTGGTGGTGGATACCGACGGCAGAAAAGACGTGGAACGCAGAACCTTCTCGTTCATGTTCGAACACCAGGTCGAGGGCATCATTGGATTGGCTACAATGTATTAGACAGTCCGATGAGGGACGAATGGCATGGGATTGGAGGCCGACGATGGCCGACCCGAAACATCCCCGCCACCACGACGAGGCGTTCAAACGGCAGATCGTGCAGTCGCGCGAGAGCGGCAAGCCATCCCGGGAGATCAGGGCCGGGCACGACATCGCGCAATCGACCCCGCGGCGCTGGGTACAGGGCATCCGCGACAGCGGCTCCGCCCGGGCCGCGGACAACCGCACGTCCGGGCGGAACGAGCCGGTCGAGCCGGGGAGGCGCGACCGACAGTTGGAGATGGAGGTGGACGTTTCAGAACAGGCGGCGCCGGTATTCGCACGAAGGCAGGCGTGATACGGGCCAACGCCGCCCGCTACCCGATATCGGCGCGATGCGGGATACCGGGCGTTCCCCGCTCCGCCTGCTACTGGATGACCGGGCATCCCGAAGCCGAGCGTGCGGATCCGATCGCCGGCGACGTGCGCGCGGTCCGGCGCGACGGCCGCGAACGCTACGGCGCCAGGAAGATCAAGGCCGCCCTGGAAAGGAGGGGCGTCACCGCGTCCAGGAGACGCATCGGTGGCATCATGCGCGAACAGGGCATGACGGGCGCGTGCGCGCGCGGACGGTCCGAACCGCACGGGACGCGGGCCGACGAGGCCGGGCTCGCGAACCTGCTGGACCGCGGGTCCGACGGCTACGCCCCGCACACGCGTCCGGCGGGCGACCTGACGTATGTCCGCGTCGGCGGAGACTGGGCGTACGTGTGTCTGCTGGCCGGCCTGGCGGACAGGGGCATCGCCGGCCATTCCGCTGGGCGGACCCGGGACGCAAGCCTGGTATTGGGCGCGTTCGCCACGCTCGACTTCCCGCCGGCGGACGTCCAGGTGTTCCACACGGACCGGGGCGGCGAGTTCGACAACACGAGGATCGACGAGCCGCTCGACGTGTTCGGCATCAAAAGATCGCTGTCACACAAGGGCAACCCCTATGACAACGCCGTGGTCGAATCGACGAACAGGCCGCTGAAGAAGGAGCTCGTGTACCGGAACCACTACGCCACGATCGAGCAGCTGAGGCATGACCTCAACGACTACGTGTGGTGGTCCGACAACCGGCGGCTCCACTCCACCCTCGGATACCGGAGTCCGAAGGAATTCACCGAACAGGGACTCGTCCTCTAAGAACCTGTCCAACACACCGTTGCCAGTCCACGTCATGAACATCGGCCTCGAGGCGGGGCATACGTACCACATCCGTCTCGTCGTCGACGACACCATCGGCACGTTGTACGTGGATGGGGTGGCGTTGAACGTGCGCATGTACGAGCGTCCGGGCGAGTCGTTGGGCGTCTTCGCCACCGACGGCACGGTCGAGGTGTGCAACGCCTCCATCGCCCGCGGGCTGAAGAGGAAGTGAACGTGTCCTTTCCGGCTTGATGTGACGCAATCGGCTGCGTGTCCTTATGCGTGACGGCGTGGGGCATGCAGCCGATTGTTTTTATTCCTCGGATTTCCGCTTGGTATGCGTGGTTCGGTACGTGATGGGGGTGACGCCCATGAACCGGTGGAAGGTGCGGGAGAAGAAACTGGCGGATGAGAAACCGGTCTGTTTGGCGACCGTGGCGATAGGCAGCGAGCTCGTTACCAGCAGGTTGGCTGCGGCGCGCACGCGCACGTCGTTGACGAATTCGATCGGCGACTGGTTGAGCGATTCGCGGAATATCGATGCGCAAGTGGTGCGTCCCACCGATCCGGCCGATGCGATTTGCTTCAAGGTGATCGGACGCACGTAATATCTCTGCACGTAATCGATCATCTTGCGTAGCGTCACGATGCGGGGGTGCGGCGCTGTGGAAGTCGCGCAATGACTGCCGGCGATCGCCAGTATGTCGCGGACGACCGCATAGAAACAGCTGAGCACCGTCAACGCCTCGGTATTGTCGGTTAGCGTCATATCGTCGGCGGGCAACGGTTCGGCTGACCGCTCTGACCGCTCCAGCGGACCGAATTTCGCCGCATGAAGCTGTCGGATGGTGGCAAGCAGCCGCCGACCGGGGGCCGTGTCGTCGGTGATGACGGCATATGGCATCGTGTTCTCCGCCATCAACGGCGCGATGAAACGGTCGTACACTTCGAATGAGGCGCACATTTTAGCCGGATTGAGCAACGTGCAGGAGAATTCGCAATCGGAACCGTCCTTGGTGAAACCGTAATGCAGCTGACGTGAGTTGACGAAAATCGCCTGCCCCTCATCGAGCCGGACTGTTTCTCCGTTGACGAAATACCACATATGCCCATGGATGATGTAGGTGAGTTCAAGGTCGACATGCCAATGGCATTCCGCACGCATATGGGGGTACTGGTGGAGCAGCGAATGCTCGGTGAAGGAGAAGAACATCGGCGCGTCATACTGCACTATCTCCGAACCATCGGGTCGGCGACCCCAATTGGTGATGGGCATCACCTCACGGGAGGCCCATTCGTCCCGTTCCATCTGTGCGTCTTCATCGGCAGTGTTCATGACTACTCTAATAAACGGTAGATAATGCAAAGAACAAGGATGATTCTACAACATTGCGAGTGCTGCCGTCGATGTTGGTGGTGTTGAATGGTGTCAAAGGACGTCAAACGATTGACAAACAGATTCACAAGGAGCTTTCAATGGCGGAGAATGAAGGTGCGGCCGTTGCCGTGGATAATGCGGCGGTGCCTACGAACGAGTGGGAACGCATGCTTTCCGGCGAATTGTATATTTGCGGTGATATGCAGCGTGAAGCGAACATGCGTAAACGCCGCTTGGTGCACGCCATCAACACGTCCGCATACGACGCGTTCGAGGAACGTGACAGGCTGTTCCGCGAACTGTTCGGTTCACTCGGCAAAGGCGCGTTCCTTGAACCGCCATTCAACTGCGATTACGGCTGCAACACGTATATCGGCGACAACTTCTATGCCAATATGGACTGCATCTTCCTCGACGTGGCGAGAATCACCATCGGCGACCGTGTCTTCTTCGGCCCGCGCGTCGGCCTGTACACGCCATACCATCCAATCGATGCGGCCGTACGCGCTTCCGGTCCGGAAGGCGCCCGTCCGATCACCATCGGCAATGACGTGTGGTTCGGCGGCAGCGTGGTGGTCTGTCCGGGCGTTACCATCGGCGATGATGTGGTGATCGGTGCAGGCTCCGTGGTGACCAAGGATATCCCATCCCATTCGGTGGCCGTGGGCAACCCGTGCCATGTGATTCGCAAGATCACTGATGCGGACCGTGAATACTGGGAGGGCAAGGCCGCCGAATACCGCGCATGGAAGGATTCGCTGTAAAACCTCGCCCAATATTCGGCCCAACGTCGGGATAAGGCTGGTCGGCCTACATATCCCGGCGTTTTCGTTTGCCCGTCGTCTGAAACGGGCTTGTATTCCAATGGAGACTATCGTGCGCACCATCATGCCGGACCGGGAATTCCTCGGCCATGTATTCAAATTGGCTTTGCCTATCGCTTTCCAACAGCTCATGCTGTCGTTGTCGTCCTGCGCCGACACGCTGATGTTGTCGGGGGTAGGGCAAAACGAGTTGGCCGCCGTCTCGCTCGCCACGCAGTTCCAGTTCCTGTTCAGCCTGTTCACTGCGGCCCTGACCCTGGGCATGAGCATTCTCGTGGCGCAGTATTGGGGTGCCGGCAACCGTGACGCGGTGGAACGCGTGCTGGGATTCGTCATGCTGTATGCCGGAATGCTGTCGACGGCGTTCTTCCTGGCGGCACTGCTCGTGCCGGAACAGTTGATGTCCATCATGACCAATGACGGCACGCTGATCATGCTTGGCGCGCGATATCTGCGGATTTCGTCATTGTCGTACTTGTTCATCGGCCTGTCCCAGATGTACCTGTGTCTGATGAAGAACACCGGCTCCGCGGTGATGGGCATGACGGTCAGCACGGTTGGCGTGATCGTGCACGTCGTGTTGAACGCGGCGCTGATTTACGGTATCGGCAGTCTCGGCATTCCCGCGCTTGGCATTTTCGGCGCGGCTATATCCACGGTGATTTCGCGTGCGATTGAGCTGACATGGTCGGTCGTGGCGACCCGTCGTGGCCCCTACCTGCGACTTGGCCATGTGCTGCATCCCGATGGGCCGTTACAGAAGGATTTCTGGAAATACAGCCTGCCGGTGCTTGGCAATGAATTGGTGTGGGGATGTGGTTTCACCATGTACACCGTGATCATGGGACATTTGGGTGCGGACGCAGTCGCCGCCAATTCCATCGCCAATATCGTCAAGGATCTGCTGGTGTGCCTGTCCCTTGGTCTGGGCAATGCCGGCGGCATTTTGGTCGGCAATCTGCTGGGACGTGGAGATTTCCGACAGGCGAAGGCGATGGGCGACAGGATGTGCGTGCTGGTGGCCGTGGTCGGTACCGCGACGGGACTGTTGATTGTCGCGGCGCGTCCGCTGGCTTTGCAATGGGCGAACCTTACGCCCGAAGCCACACGGTACCTGTCGGTCATGCTGTTCGTCTGCGCATATTACGCGGCATGCGGATGCATGACGAATCTGACGATCGCCGGCATTTTTCCAGCCGGCGGCGATGCGAAGTTCGGTCTCATGTGCGATGCCATCGTCATGTGGCTGATTGTGGTGCCGGTCGGGCTGTTGGCCGCGTTCGTGTTCAAACTGCCCGTGTTGGTGGTGTATGCGCTGCTCAACACCGACGAATGCATCAAAATGGTTCCCGCGTTGTTGCACTACCGCAAGTACCGTTGGCTGCGCAATGTCACCCGATGACTTTTTGCGATTCGGCGGCCGATTTCATGATTGGCTTGTGTGCGACCAGTCTGTGACAGCTTCGATGTTATTGCCGTCGGGGTCGAGCACGAAGGCCGCGTAATACCCGGAATGGTAGGCACGTGGTCCGGGTCTGCCGTTATCCATTCCGCCTGCCGTGATCGCGGCTTCATAAAAGTCGCGTACCGCTTGTTCGTTCGTTGCGCGGAAGGCGATATGCGTGGGAATCGGCTGTTGCGCCGGACCGTCCATCGGGGAGATGTAGAAATCCGAACGGGGCGTGCCGTCATCCACGCCGAAACCGATGGTCGGTTCGTGATGGGCTTTGGGAATGTATCCGAGCGGAGACAGAGCTTTCGTATAGAATGCGATGCTGCGTTCCGCGTTCGAAACATGAAGTGTAATGTGGTCGATCATGCTTTCAGCCTAGTCCGATTTCGTCCGGTTCCATCCGATTTGATTGAGAGCCTACGGCAAAGGCGGATGTTCCGTTCCATCGGGACTCGGCCGATGGAACGGAACACTCGGGGATTTACTTGGCCAACTGCGTGGTGGTGGGGGAGGCCAAGGACGGGCGTGTGCGACGGATACGCCCCAATGCCAGACCAAGGCAGATGAACGCCACTGCAAACAATGCCACCAAGCCGACCGACGATGCCCAAGAACCATAATCCACACCGGTTGCGGCCGCCGTGCCAAGCCCGAACACGTTGTCGATGGACACGCACAGCCACCATCCCGGCAGCAGCTTGCCGATCATGATCATCGGTTCGGGCATCATATCGATGGGGAATGCCATACCCGACGTGAACATGCACAGCAGACCGAATACGTTGGCGAACGCATTGACCGCCATTTCCGAGAAACCGACCGACCCCAGAAGGAAACCGCAGGCGATTGCCATCAACGTGTACGCCAGCAGCGACACGAACGTCAAAGCCACATTCGTGGATGTAATCCCGTCGAACGGCACTCCTGCGGCCACCATCAAGACCAATGTCGCCGCCGTGTAACCCACGCACACCACCAAGCCGAAGGCGGCGCAGGTGAGCATCTCCTGCATCTGCAACGACACCAGACGCGTCGGCGACGAATACAGGCGGCGACGAATCTCACTGTCATTGAAGGTGCCAATCACCAGGAACGTGCAGATCGGCATGACCAGCAGCAACGGATAGAGTCCCGTTTTGATGGTGCCGGCGAATGCGGATGCCGCCGGCTTGGTATTATCAGTATCTGCGGATGGCGATTGCACCACCGCTATTTTCGACGTCTTGGCATCTGCTTTCGCGGTATCCAACGCCGTCCGCATGGCCGTTTCCATCGACTGTTGCTTCCCGGCTTGACCCAAGTACGCGGTGCGTGTCAATGACAGGAATTCGTTGACTTCCAGCTGCGAAAGGGAGCCTGCTCCGGAAGTGTAGCTGACAACGGTTTCGACAGTCGGTTGGTCATTTGACGAACCATCCAGATATTTCTGATAATCCGAAGCGAAGCCGTGCGGCACAATTGCGATCAAATCAACATAGTTCGAAGCGACGGCCTGCTGCAACGTTTCGGAATCGTCGGCAAGGTCCACCATCTCGCCATCCAACGCAAGATAGGAACGCAGCGCGGATGAAATACCATCGGCATCGCCATCGCGGTCGATCACCGCCACACGTGCCGTATCGGGATGGAACACCTCATCGCCACCCGTCATCGAGCCACGCATAATCTGCCAGCTGATGGCGAACATCATGATGCCGATGAACCCCAAATAGATGACCAGGTACATCTTGCGTGATTTGAGAATTCTCAGCGCCGTCTTACAGGTATTCATAGCGTTGCCTCCTCAACAGAACGGTCGCCGCAGCAAGGCAGACCAGGCTCATCGCGGCAAGGATGCCGGCGGTGGTGAAGAACGGTTTGAAATTGTCGTAATAGAGGATGTCGTAGAACAGGTTCGTGATCTGCTGCGCCGGATTGAGCAGACTCAGCACCGGTGTGCGCTGGGCGATCAAGTCGCTCAACTGCATGGCGAACGAACCGTACAGTCCGGAGAACAATGACAACGTGCAGGCGATCGCCGTGCACAGCCCCTGCTTGGCGCCGGTTGGAATCTTCGGCAGCGCGCCAAGCAACGTGCCGAATGCGCTCGCCGCGAACGAAGCCATGAGACATGCTCCCACACCAGCCCATTCACGTCCGCCCAACGAAATATGACAGACGAACCGGATATACAGCATGGCCACGGTCAGACTCAGGAACGAACACAGCCAACTGGACAGGAATCCAGCCAGCAGTTGCTGCGATTTCGGAAGCGGCGAAACGGAACGGCGGACACCCAAAGCCGAAAGATTCGCCTGCGTCATCGTCACTACGTTGATGGCGAAGCTCATGGCCATCAACGCGGCCAATCCCAGCAGTGCATAGTAATATCGTGCCGTACCGCTCGGTTTAAAATTCGTCAGCTGGATTTCCTTTGTATAGCCATTCGCCGAACCGATGCTGCCGGTCACCTTGCCATTCATCAGAGCTTCGGGGTTGTGCTTCGCAATGTCCACCACCACATCGGTGTTGCGGTTGTACAGGTCCACGATGTTGCCCAGCACCGTCAGCGAAATATTCAAGCCGCTGCTCGACGCCATCACATCGGACGCGGACGATTGCGTCGACTGTGAGACGGAGAATCGCAATCTGCCGTCATCGATTCGCAGCATGCCTTGCGCGGTGCCGTCGGCCAGCAGCTGTTCCGCCTGCGCAATCGATTCCACCTTGGTCGTGTTGATGAGTCCCGTTCCATTCTTGCCATCGGCACTCACTTTCACGTGATTGTCCGATAATGCAGACGATTCGGATGAAATGCCTTCGATCAGCGTCTGCGCCCCATAGGACGTCTTCCACGCGTTATCCTCGACCACGGCCACGTCAAGCGTGTGCAGCTCGAAACTTTCCGCGATGTTGCCGAACATGCCGTTGAACATGGTGGCCAGGATGATGGGGAAGGCGAACAGCCAGAACAGTTGCGTTTTCTCCCGCAAATGCAGTTTGAGATTGATCAGTAACGTCTGCCACATGATGTCACATGCCTTTCGATTTGCCACAAGCCTTGCAAGCCAAGTCAGTCGCGTAACGCGGTGCCGGTCAGTTCCAGGAACACATCATTGAGCGTCGGCTGGCGACTGGAGAGATGCCCGATATTCGTGCCCTCGTGCTCCAACAGCTGCAGTACGTCGATGAGATTGTGATCGCCCTGGCGGCAGTTCACCGTCAGCTCATGGCCGTCATAGTCGGCGTTGGTCACGAACGGCAATGCGCGCAATCGCGCAAGCGTCGTATCGGCCGAATCTGAGCGCCCTCCCAGATCATCGGTTTCGATGCTGATGCGTTCGCCGGTGCTGATCATCGCCTTAAGTTCCTCCGCGGTACCAAGAGCCAGATGCCGGCCATGATCCATGATGAGGATGCGGTCGCAGATCTGCTCGACCTCCTCCATGTAATGGCTGGTGTAGATCACCGTCGCGCCTTCGCGGTTAAGTCGTTGGATACCTTCGAGAATCGCATTGCGGCTTTGTGGATCGACGGCCACGGTCGGCTCGTCGAAAAAGATCAGATCCGGCTTGTGGGCGATGCCGCAGGCGATATTAAGACGACGCAGCAGACCGCCGGACAGTTTCGCCGGACGATAGGTACGGTAATCGCGCAATCCTACGAAATCCAACGCCTCGTCCACGAGCATGCGACGTTTTGCCTTGTCGGAAACATACAGCGAGCAGAAATAATCGATGTTCTCCTCAACGGTCAATTCGTTGAACACGGCCACGTTCTGCGGCACAATGCCGATACGCCGCTTCAACGCATAGCTGGTAGGGCTGATCGGCTCGCCGAACACGCGCACAGTGCCCTCATCGAACGTGAGCAACGCAAGTATGCAGTTGATCGCCGTGGTCTTGCCTGAGCCGTTAGGCCCCAGCAGGCCGAAGATTTCCCCCTGATGCACGTCGAGATCGAAATAGTCGAGCGCCAGCATGTCTCCGTAACGTTTCACCAGTTTCGAGACCTTGACCGCGCTGACCGCATCGGCAGCGTCATTCATGCGTCCACCCATGACGAGCTCCTTTCTCGTGCTCCATGCCTCTGATTCCATTGTCGTGCCGCCGGATGCCCCCGACATGGTGCGCGTAGTCACAATTGCCGGAATGATGTCACTTTCGAACATGACAAATGTCACCTTCGTTGATGCCGCCGGCTGTGCCATGCGCCATGTGCATTACTCTGGAAGCAAGCGAACCAATCAGACACGAATCGGCGGACGGGAGGCGGCATGAAACGGTTGCTGTTCCAAGCCGTGTTCCTGGCCATGGGCATGATCATGGGCGTATACGCATCCGGAGACGTCGGCCTCGACCTGATGTGCGGCGCGCTTGTGGCGGTGTGTTGTGCCGCGGTGGGGGAATACGCGTCGGGTTCGTGGCTTGCGATGGCGTTGATTGTCATGCTTGACTGCGGCGCATGCCTGGTGCCGGCGTGGTATCTGATGCTTCCCATCGCAGCATTCAACGCGGCATCATCGTCCGCTGGTGTCGATGGCAGCCGCTTCTTGCAAGCGTTGGTGCCGCGATGGCTGTGGCTTCTTCCCATGACGATAGTGATTTTCCGTTCGATTGACTCGCACGTTCCATCCGACTTGTCCATCATCATATTGATGGTGCTCCAAACGGTTCTGGGATTCGCTGCCGGTCTGCTTTGCGCGCGCTGCGCGAACCTCGCCCGCGAAGTGCGGCGATTGCAGGATTCCCGCCGCGACCAGATTCGCCGCCTGCGCTCGCAGATCGCCGAAAACGACGAGGATCGTGCGTTGGCCGTACGCACGGCGACGCTTGCCGAACGCACACGCATCGCACGTGAGATCCATGACAATGTCGGCCACATGCTGACCCGAGCCATCATGCAGACCGAGGCGGCGCACGTGGTGGCCCAGGTTGCCGGACAGGAACAATCCGCCCAACGTTTCTGTGAAATTCATGACACGGTGAGCGAGGCTATGACTTTGGTGCGCAAAGCCGTGCATGATTTGAAAGACGAAGGTACGGATTTCGCTTCGCAGATTGAGACGGCCGCGCACAGCATGGACGGCGCCGGCCCCTTGCGGGTGAGGCTGGTCAACGGCATCGATTCAGCGCCGGCGGCCGTGTCCCGCTGCTTCGCCACTGCGATTCGCGAGGCGTTGAACAATACGGTCAAACACAGTCAGGCAAGGAACGTTTCAATCACCCTGCGCGATTTCCCCGCATTGTGGCAGCTGTGCGTGCAGGATGATGGAACCGTGAGAAGATCGTCTGCTGAAGCCGTCGCCATGCAGTTCATTCGACCGAACGATTCCACAGGCATCGGCATTTCGGACATTGAGGAACGGGCTCGTGCGTTGGGAGGCTCCGCGATTTGCGGGCCGTATCACGAGGGTTGGCGCGTGTTCGTATCCATCCCCAAGCCGGCGAGTGGTTCGGAAACGACGCAACCGGAGAAAGGAGCGCATTAATGCATGTCGCGATCGCAGACGATGATCCAATCGTCTGCTCGTCATTATCCACGATTCTCGAAGCCACCGGCACCGCCGATGTGGCATGGACCGCCAACACCGGCACGGATGCGGTGACCCAATATAAGATGGATGCCCCCGATGTGTTGCTGGTCGACGTGCAGATGCCGGGAATGGACGGATTGCAAGCGTCGGAGGCGATTCTTGACGCGCATCCGAACGCGCGAATCCTTATCCTCACCACATTCGCCGACGAGTCATACATCGCCAAAGCGTTGGAAATAGGCACGAAAGGCTACTTGATCAAACAGGACGTTTCGTCCGTCATACCCGCGGTGCAAGCCGTCATGGCCGGACAAGTGGTCATGGGCGCCGAAGTGTTGAGCAAGCTGCGGGTCAGTCCGCAATCCACGACATCAGACGAATCCTCATCAGTCGATCGCGTTGTGTCGCATGATGATGCGCCGGCAGTTCAAGGATCTCGGAACCCCGATTCCAGCGGACCATCCGAACGTTTCGCCGGCCTTACCGAACGCGAATTGGACGTGCTGGAACTTGTGGCCGAGGGATTGGACAATCGTGAGATCGCGTCACGGCTGTTTCTCAGCGAAGGCACGGTCCGCAACCGCATCAGCGACATACTTGCCAAAACCAACATCTCCAATCGCACCAAACTCGCCGTCGAATGGCTGGCCTGGCATTGACCGGCTGAATCCGGTTGATTGAATCCGGCTGGTTGAGACTGGCCATCTGGTCGTTCGGCGTCCTCAGTGCTTGCGCAGACGATACGCCTTCCAAACGTCACTCAGTTTCTGGCCATTCGACGTGCGTTTCCACACGGTAAGACCCGCTGATGAGCCGCCAACGGCACGCGCCGCGGCAGTAGGCGTGGCATACTCCCTGCCGTCATCCATGCGCAGCTTGCCTTCGGAAGTGACGGTCGCTACCCAACGTTCGCCCTTGCGGGGACGCTCCCATACCAAGGTCTCTCCGGCGATAAGCAGCCCGGCTTCCAGCACTTGGGCAATGCTGACGCGTTTGGACGTGGGAGAGGAGGCCGTAGCTTTCACATTGAGCGTCTCCTCGTTCAACGTCGACAAATCCGTATCGTCGGCATCGTAACGAATATTCCAATGGTCGGCGATGAGCCGAACCATCTCATCCTGCCGGTATTGCAGCGTCTGCGGCGTGCATTCGGCGATATTGGCGAGCTCGGCCGTCAGCGGAAAACGTCTGGAGCTTGCCGACAACAGCATGCGGTCGCGCCGCTGCGCATACGTGGCGAGTGGCGCGACTTGGGTTTCATTGGCCTGACTAAGCACCAAATTGCCGATGCGGTTTGACCAATGGTCACGCACCGACTCCGGCCAAGCGGCGAAATCGGATTTCGCGCTGACCTGTTCGGGCATGATCGGCAACGCTTTGAGACTGCGCGGTCGGGTGATGCGGTAGCCGGCCTTCTGCTCGTTGGCGCGGATGAGCAGAAGTTTCTTCATGGCGGGACTGGTCTGCAACTCGCCACGTAGATGCGCGAGTGCGGAACGTCGGTCCTCGTCGGTGATGAGGAATCCGCGGATCTGTTGGAGGGTGTGGCCTTTGTTGAGGTCTCGGATGGCGCTTGCGGCGCGTGTGCGTCGGGCGAGTGGGCTTTGCCGGTTGAGGCTGTCGACGCCGGTGACGCGTTCGAGTGCGGCGAGAACGTCGTGGAGTCTGTCGATGTCGTGTAATTGGAGGCGTTCGTCGTGCGCGTTCGTGGTTTCGTTTCCGATATTTCCGGGTGTGGAGAACACTTGTGCGTTGGCGCTGCCGAGGTTGCGGATGGAGTTGACGAGCGCCCACATGGCCACGGGTTTCCAGTCGGCGGTCTGGTAGTCGGCGAGTGAGACGAGCATGGCCACGATGTCGTCTGGCAGGTTGGCGTCGGTCGGACGGTTGAGGATGAGCCACGCGTTGGCATAAGGGGCGAGCAGATCGTCGATGAAGGAGATGACGTTCTGTTTCTTCACGTATGGTTTGAGCACGTCTTTGCGGAATTCCTCAAGCAGCTGTGTGCAGACGGCCTTGTGCGAGACGATCAGGTGCAGGTCGGAGAAGAACTCTTCGAGCGTGTGCGAGTCATCGCCGAGCGGGTCCATGATGTCGTCCCATCGTGTGGCGTAGGCGTTACGTGCGGCGGGGGATATTTCCGCGATGGTTTTCGCTTTGAACACGTCGGATGCGGTCAGTGGCACGCCGCGCATGTTCATCACGTCGAAGATGCGGTGCGCGCCGGCGAGGTCGTCGGTGGTGACGATGACGAGGGTGACGCCGTTGACCAGGTATGAGGCGAATCGGCGGCGGTCTTTGGCGTCCATGGCGGCGAGCAGGTCGAATGTGCGGCGGGTGTTGACGGCGATGTTGCGTTGCGCGTGCGAGGCGATGTCGTTGTCCCTCAGATCGAACAGGCCTTCCAAATCGCCTTCCTGCACGTACATGCGGAAGAAGTCGGTGTCGCGTTCTCGCAGGGTGAGTCGTGGCTCGGCTTTGATGCCGCGGAGTTTGTCGCCTGGTTCCAAAATGAGGTCGTTGAGGCTGTCGATGAGGTCGGGGTCGTCTTCCAGTTCGCGCAGCACGGAGACGATGATTGACAGGGAGATGAGGCGCTGTTGGCCGTCGATGACCTGGTATTGGGTGGGGCCGTCCTTGACGAGGATGAGCGAGCCGAGGAAGTAAGGCGTGTCCGGGTCGGTGCAGGCGTCCTGAAGGTCGTTGACGAGCTGTTCGATGTTCTCCGCCTGCCACGTGTACGCGCGTTGGAACGAAGGGATGGTGAGTTGGTAATCGGAAGTGAACACTTTGCCCAGGGGTTTTTCCGTCGCGCTGATCGCCATATCGACCGCCATCCCTCATTGATAACGTTTGCACCGCAGGTGCGGCATACTGCTTTCTAGTTTATGGGAGGGGGTGCACCGGCGTTTCATGGACGTAACGGAGTCTCCACTGCCGTAGAATCCTTCGCCTCATAATTGGTCCGGCAGATCCGCACGTTCAACCAAACGCGCCATCTGTACCCGGCCCATGCATAATCTGTCTCCCGCGGATGAGATGTGCGCCTTGACGGTACGTTCCGAAATGAACATTCGTTCCGCGATTTCGGCATTGGTGTACCCGTCGGCTGCAAGAACCACCGCCTCGCGTTCCCGCTCAGGCAGAGCGTCGAGCATGGCGCGAGCCTCGTCCCGGCGCGATTGCGGTTGCTGCATGTTCAGATCGTTGATGAGCTGCCGTTGGCTGGATGGATTGAATTGCGGCAGACCGTCGCACACATCGGTGATGCGGCGGATGATGTCCTCCGGTGCATCGGTTTTGGAGACAAAACCCTCGGCGCCTGCCTCGACGGCCCTCTCCACGGTCCCGCTCGGACTCAAGGACGTCAGTATCAGCACATGCGGCGGCTGCGGAAGTGCGCGCAGTCTTCGTGTCGCCTCGATGCCGTCCATGCCGGGCATGGCTACATCCATCAACACCACATCCGGATGATGCCTGCCGGCCTCGTCGACCGCTTGACCGCCATCGGTGCAGGTGAAAACGACATTGAGCCTGCCGGTGGAATAATCTTCGAGAATCAGCCGCATGGCCTGGCAAATCATCGGATCGTCATCAATCACGCCAACCGTTATCGGCCTGTCATCGCTGTTCTCTTCGCTGCTCACTCAACCCATGGTAGCTGCACATCAACATGGAACGCGTGTCGTGCGTCAAAACCGAATCGACATGTTCCTCCGGCCTGCCGGACGCGCTCGGCCAATCCCGGCAATCCGGCACCGGTACGGAAAGCGTTTTTGGAATCCATGGCGGGACGCGTGGCATCCGCCGATGCTGCCGGAACGGACGGATTAGTTGGATTGGACACATGCGCGTGCACGCCTACGGTGGGGTTCACGGTGAGTTCCACCGATACCGGGGCTCCCGGCGCGTGACGGCTCGCATTGGTCAGCCCCTCCTGAAGGACTCGATAGGCGATTTTGCCGGTTTCCCTGTTGAGTTGGCCCAATTGTTGGATGTCAATCCATGTGTTGAGCCGCATGCCGGCGGCACGTGCGTCTCCGAGAAGCGCATCCAACGATTCACGGGTCAACGACGTCTCATCGGACGGCGCCAGTTGCGCCTTCGCCTGTTCCGGATGACGCAGCATGTCGATGACACTGTGCGCCTCGTCCAACGCTCCTGCCGCCTGTTTGCGAATCTCCTCGGTTTTGTCCGCGATTCGGCTGGCCTGCCCGGCCAGTTGGCCGGCGTCCAGACTTCCCGCTTCGGCCGCGAGCTTCTTCGACTCGGCTTGCAGCGCGCTCGCATTCAACGCCAGCAGGGAAAGCGAATGGGCAAGCGTGTCATGCGCTTCGGCAGCGATCGCGTCGGCCAGCTGCTGACTGTCGATCGTGGTCTTGAGCTGCTCCACCTGCGCGTCCGCCGCGTCCGCCTTGGCCGTGGCCAGCGATGCCAAGGCGCGAGAACGGATATGCAACCCCGCCAAAGTCGCGATGGCCAGCTCCAACAATGCCGCAACTATCGCGGTGATGACGATGGTGCGGTCATCGGCAAGCATGATTATGTCGGTGCCATATTGGCTGCCGGTATCCGGTTTGGCGAACACCATATGCCAGATGGATGCCTCCGGCGGCCGCAACGCGTCGCGTACCTGCGCGGCAAGCGTGACGAAACCGCCCGCCACGATCGCGCGAACCGTGGTCTTCATGTCATTACGGCGGGCCAATAGCGCGGTCAACGCCATCAAAGCGAGAATGGGATCGTATGGGAAAACCAGCACGACCACACACGCGGCGACGAATGTGGCACGCGGATAACGGGAACGGGCGAGCGGCAGAAACCCGATGGCGAACGCCACCAGCATGCAGAACACCATCCATACGTATACGGCGGAATCCTGGCCGAACCGTTGCGCGGCGAACGCGGTCTGCGCCAAGCACATGAAGCCCGCGCAGACCACCATCACCATGCTTTGCCAGCCTTTGGTACGTACCGGCACTTCGATGGGGGTCGGGGAATTCGTCGTCTCGCTCATACCTACCATTATTGGGCCCGTCCCCGAAAGACGCCATTGTTCTTCCGTGCGTTTCGCACGCCCCAAAGTGCAGACGGGAATGACCTTTCGTCCAATACCGGTCCAGCGCGGAATTCCGTACCCTCGAAAGTGTCTCAACCGATTCGAGAAGAAGGAACGATCATGAGTGGTTACATCGCCCCGCAGCAGCCCATCCAACCCCAACCCCCGCTGCAGCCGGTCTATCAGGAAGAGAAGGGACTGACTGTGTTCGGCATTGTCGGCGTGGTGTTCGGCGCGCTTGGCTTCGTGCTGAGCTTCATTCCGATTATCAACAACATTGCTGCTATTTTCGGTTTCATTGGCGTGATTCTTGCGATTGTGGCATTGGTTGGCACGTTCCGCGGTAAAAAGCGCGGCAAGGCATTGGCGATTGTCGCTGCGGTGCTGTCGGTGTTGGCCATCGTCATTACTCTGGCCATGCAGTCCGCAGCAAGCAAGGCCATAGACGAGGCCACCGGCGTGTCAAGCTCACAATCATCCGCAAAAGGCTCCGCAAAAAATCAGCCGAAGGGCGATCAGGATATGGAAGGCGATTTGAAGACCATGCATGTGAAAATCGTCTCCGCGGTACGTAGCAACAACGACTATAACAATCAGCCCACGGTGTTGGTCACATTCGAATGGACCAACAACACGGATAAAAACAATTCGTTTGCAGTCCTCGCCAGCCCGCAAGTGTTCCAAAATGGGCAAGCTCTCGACACCGCCATTTACAGCGAGAACCCTGCCGGATACGATTCCAATTCTGATTTCGCCGAAGTCCAGCCCGGAGCCACCGGAACCGTGACGATTGGATATACCTTGAAAGACGATTCCGAAGTGACGGTCGACGTCACTGATTTGTTCGACCTGAACGATAGCGCGAAAGTGGTGCACAAGTTCACGGTCTGATTGCGCATTGGATATACGGTGCCGGTAGTTTCAGCTCGGCACCGTAAGACGTGGGCTCTCATGAAATAGTCAGAAAAGTACCGTACTGTGATGCGTAATCGAGTTAAGGAGCGATTATGACATTCGGTCAGCAGCCCCAAGGCAACAACGCCAATGGATTCAACGGCCAGCCGTATGGGCAGAACCAATACAATCCGAACCAGAATTCGTACGGGCAGTACAGCCAGAATCCGTACGGTCAGAACCAATACCAGTACGCGCCGCAGAACATGTATGCGCAGGGCGCTCCGGCAGCCACCATTCCGGCTCAGGCGACATACTCCTATGAGCGTGCCGAACATGCTTCCGTCACCCGTGCCTACGGTGAGATGACCATCGGCCTGCTCGTCACCGCGGCTGTGGCCATCCTCACCCAAGCCACCGGTGCCTACATCGCGCTCATCCAGTCGCTTGGCGTCATTGGCGCTTGGGCGCCGTTCGTCGTCGAAATCGTGATCGCCATCTATCTTGGCGCCCGCATTGAAAAGATCAAGCCGAGCACCGCACGCGTCATGTTCTACGTGTATGCCGCGATCATGGGCTTCTCGCTAAGCACCATTTTCATGGCGTATGATCTTGGCACCATCGGCATCTCCCTGGCGTTGTGCGCCGGCTTCTTCTTCGCGCTCACCATGCTGGGCATGACCACCAAGGTCAACATGCTCAAAGCCGGTCCGATTCTGCTGGTCGGCCTCATCGTGCTGATCGTCGCCGAAATGCTGCTTATGATCTTCGCTCCCGGACAGACCATGCTGATGGTTATCTCCGCCATCGGCCTCGTGCTGTTCGCCGGCATGACCGTCTACGACGCCCAAGCTACTCGCGCGCTGTTCGCCCAGTACGCAGGCCAGGGTGAGGACATGGTCAAGAAGGTCTCCATCATCTGCGCGCTGAACCTGTATCTGGACTTCATCAACATGTTCCTGTATATTCTCCAGCTCTTCGGCGATCGCGACTGAAAAATCCCGCGACGTCCTCTGCGCTGAACCCTCAAACAAAAGCCTGACCAGAATATGGTCAGGCTTTTCTGTCGGCGAAAAACGTGCCATAGGGTAGTGGCTCATGCAGAGGAAAGAGATTGGCGGCATGGCCTGCCTTGTTCTGACGGCCATGATCTGGGGCTTCGCATTCGTATCCCAAGTGCAGGGCATGGCCTCCATGAGCCCCCTGTTCTTCGGGGCCACGCGATTCACATTGGGCGCGCTGTCATTAATACCGTTGCTGTGGTTCCGCCGTCGAGGCATCGCCGAACAGGAACGCCGACGCCGTGAATCGAATGAGTGTCCAACCGTCACGCTTGGCAACGGTATAACCGTGGCCATGCCGAAATGCCTGGGCAATCCCGTGGTCGTCAGCGTCATCTGCGGCATCGTATTGTTCACCGCCAGCACCGTCCAACAATACGGCATCCTCTATTCCGGTTCCGCAGGCCGTTCCGGCTTCATCACGGCGCTCTACATCGTCATGACGCCGCTGCTCGCCTTCCTTATTCTGCGCCGCCGCGTGACCATGAACGTCATCGTCAGCGTTGCCATCGCCGTGGTCGGCTTCTATCTGCTGTGCATCACCGACGGATTCGGCTCGATCACCCTTGCCGACGTGGTGCTGTTGTCCACTGCGGTTCTATTCGCAGGCCATATTCTCGTCATCGACACGTTCGGACAGAAGATGGATCCGATTCTGCTGTCCTTCGGACAAATTTCCACCACCGCGCTGCTGAGCTGGATCGGCTCCCTATGCGAAGGCTCCATCGACTGGGCCGGCGCCATGCAAAGCTGGTTTCCCATCGTGTACGCCGGCATCGGCTCGGCCGGCGTGGCATATACGTTGCAGGTGGTCGGACAGCAGCTGGTGCCGCCGTCGCGCGCGGCCGTGATCATGTCGCTCGAATCGTTCTTCTCCGCGGTGGGCGGCGCGTTGCTGCTCGGCGAAGTCATGACCACACGAGCCTACATCGGCTGCGCGCTGATTTTCATCGGCACCGTGCTCGCACAGGTTCCGGTGAAAATACCACGATTGCTGCGTAAGCGCGAATAACGTTCGATATCGTCGAAAAATGGCGATTGACAGGCAATGATTTGTCCGTCAATCGCCATTTTCCGAAAACATCAGTCCGCCTGCGGCGCCTCACCCACACGCGGGGCGCTGTTGATGTCGCGATGGATGTTCTGCATCTGCGTCTCGATGTTCTGCAGGCTGCGCGCGCAATCCAACAGCGTCTGCGAATGCTCGGCAAGCTTCGCGTCCGGCAGATCCGTCTTATACCGCAGCGCATGCTCCAGGCTTGCCCAATAATCCATGGCGATGGTGCGTAGCTGAACCTCTACCGGCGTGTAGTGCGGTCCGGATGACAGGAACACCGGCACCGCGTAGATGACATGCAGCGAACGGTAACCGTTCTGCTTCGGGTTCTTGATGTAATCCTTGACACGCAGCACTTGGATGTCGCTTTGCGCGGACAGATAATTCGCCACGGAATACACGTCGTCGCGGTAGTTGCAGATCACGCGTACGCCCGCCACGTCGAACAGGTTGTCCTTGATGGCGTCGACGGTCAACGGCAGGTTGCGGCGCTGCAGCTTGCCGAGGATCGAGTTAAGCGATTTGAGACGGCGTTCCATATGGTGAATTGGATTATGGGAGAAGCGCACCTGGAATTCCGAGTCAAGAATCTCCAATTTGGTGCTGATCTCGTACATCGCACCCTCATACACCTGCATCTGGTCGATGAACTCGGTGATCTGTTCGGGGGAAAGGGATCCCTCGCCGACGTCGACGTTCTTCAGACGCATCTGCAATTCGGTGGTGTTAATTCGATTTTGCCTGTCAAGTATCACGGAAGAACAGTGTACCGCCTCGCTTTCCGCAAAACTGAACGTATGCTGTGTATCGAAGAGGGTCAATGCCCTGCGATTGCGCCGAGAACGGAGCGTTCCCGCGTTCCGAAACGCCTGTGCCGCCCTGCCGATAGCATGGTGCGTTATGAACGAAGACATGATGACCGAGGCGGAGCGCGCCTCGAAACTGGCCGAACCGGCGGCGAACGATACCCCCACGCGCGGCAAGGGCGTGTTCTACGTGCATACGCTCGGATGCCAGATGAATGTGCATGATTCCGAACGCATCGCCGGCGTGCTTGAGGCCGACGGCTACGTGCCCGCCACCGAGGAACAGTATCTCAACCATGACATCGACCTGATCGTCATGAACACCTGCGCGGTGCGCGAAAACGCCGCCGAACGCATGTACGGCACCATCGGACTGTGGGCCGAATTGAAGAGGGAACGCCCGAACCTGCAGATCGCGGTCGGCGGCTGCATGGCGCAGCTCGACCGTGAGAAGATCGCGAAAAAAGCCCCGTGGGTCGACGCCGTGTTCGGTACCAAGAACATCGGATCCCTGCCTCAGCTGCTCGACCAGGCCCGCATCGAAGGCCACGCGCAGGTGAAGGTGCAGGAGGAACTCAACTACTTCCCAAGCCAACTGCCAACTGACCGTGCGTCGAAGGTGTCGAGCTGGGTGGCCATCTCCGTAGGCTGCAACAACACCTGCACCTTCTGCATCGTGCCGACCACGCGCGGCAAGGAACATGACCGCCGTCCCGGAGACATCCTCGCCGAAATCCGCCAATGCGTGGACGAAGGCGCCAAGGAAGTCACGTTGCTGGGCCAGAATGTGAACTCCTTCGGCTACGGCATCGGCGACCGGTTTGCCTTCTCCAAGCTGCTGCGCGCGTGCGGCGAGATTGACGGTTTGGAACGCGTACGATTCACCTCGCCGCATCCTGCGGCCTTCACCGACGACGTGATCGCAGCAATGGCCGAGACGCCGAACGTCATGCACCAGCTGCATTTCCCGTTGCAGTCGGGTTCCGACAGGATTCTTCGTGCGATGCGCCGCTCCTACCGTTCCGCCAAGTTCCTCGACATTCTGCGCAAGATTCGCGAGGCCATGCCGGACGCGCAGATCTCCACCGACATCATCGTCGGCTTCCCCGGCGAAACGGAGGAGGACTTCCAGGAAACCCTGCGCGTGGTGGAGGAGGCGCGATTCGCTTCCGCGTTCACGTTCATCTACTCGCCGCGTCCCGGCACGCCGGCGGCTGAGATGGAGCAGGTTCCGCATGACGTGGTGCAGGACAGGTTCGAACGTCTTGTGGCGCTGCAGGAACGTATCACCGAAGAGAATCTCAAGACTTTCGAAGGCCGTGACGTCGAGGTGATGGTCACCGGCGCATCCGGCAAGAAGGATGCCGCCACCCATCGTGTTACCGGACGTGAGAAAACCGGCGTGCTCGTGCATGTCGGCGTGCCGGAAGGCGAGCCGATGCCGCAGGTGGGTGATTTCGTGACCGCCACCGTCACCCATGCGGGACGCCACAATCTCATCGCCGATCCGAATCCGGAAGCGGGGCAAACCTATGCCGTCCGCCACTGAAAGCAAGCCCGAAACCCGTAAGGTCGTGTCCATCGTCGGTCCCACTGCGTCCGGCAAGACGGGACTTGGCATCGCCATTGCCAAGGCGTTGGAGGCCAAGGGCGAGCAGGCGGAAATCGTCAACGCCGATGCCTACCAGATGTACAAGGGCATGGATATCGGCACCGCCAAGGCGAGTCCTGAGGAACAGGCCGAGGTCAGGCACCACCTGATTGACATCATCGAACCGGACGACGCCATGTCCGTGGCACGTTTCCAGGAGATCGCCCGCGCCAAAATCGCCGAACTGCAGGCCAGGGGAGTGCGTCCTATCCTCGTGGGCGGTTCCGGTCTGTATGCCCGTGCCGCCATCGACGACATTTCCTTTCCTGGCACTGACCCAGAGGTGCGCAAACGCCTCGAGGAACGTGAAAAGGTCGAAGGCGCCGGTGCGCTGTTCGACGAGCTCAAGACAAAGGATCCTGAAGCCGCGGCCCGCATGGATCCGCACAATCCTCGACGCACCATCCGCGCGCTTGAGGTCATCGAAGTGACGGGCCGGCCGTATTCGGCGAGCCTGCCGCATTACCGGTATGTGATTCCCACCGTGCAGATCGGCCTTGATTTGCCGCGTGAGGAACTTGACCGCCGCATCGACATCCGTACCAAGCAGATGCTGGAGAACGGTTTCGTCGAGGAAGTGGAGCGTATCCGTCCCCGGCTTGGCATCACCGCAGGCAAGGCTCTTGGATACCAGCAGGTTGTCGACTATTTGGATGGCCTGTGCGATTTAAATGACACGTTCATGAGCATCGCGCAGAAGACGAAGCGTCTGGCACGCAAACAGATGGGATGGTTTGGCCGCGATCCGCGTATCCACTGGCTGCAGGCTCTCAACCCCGCGCTGCTGGGCAATGCCATGGCCATCATCGAGCATGCCGACGCCGGCGATTACGACGCGATCGACGCGCAGGCGGATGCGTACACGCAGCATCATCTTGGCGATATCGTCTAGCCGAAGCGCCTGACGGCGTGAACGGCAAAAACTTTCGATAAGTATCGGATGTCGTCGTGCCATGGCGGTGCCCATGGGTAAAATCGAGTCCTGTTATGGCACGAACAGCATCTTCCAACCCGAAATCAGGCGGCAAGGGTTCCGCAGGCAAATCGCGTTCCGGCGATACCAAAGTCATGGACGAGGTCGATTCCTCGCCGATCGCCGGCATACTGCGTAAATATCGCCGCGACATCGCATGTTTCATCATGGCCATTCTCGCGGTGCTGTTCTGCGCATCCGAATGGTTCCGTGTCCAGGGCGCTTTCGGACAGGTCCTACATGCCATGGCCTCCGGACTGTTCGGATTGACCAGCGTGATTCTGCCGGTATTCCTGGCGCTTGTGGTGTTCAGTCTGATGCGCAAGACGCAAAACAAGGATGAGAACCTCCATATGGCCCTCGGATGGTTCATGATCCTCTGGTCTGTCTGCTCTATTCTTGACGCGGCGATTGCCTCCGACTCCCAGAAGTTCGATATGTCTTTGCTGCAGCGGGCAGGCGGCCTGCTTGGCTATGTGCTTGGCTGTCCGTTGGCGTGGGGGCTTTCCAAAGGCTTTTCCATTGCGATTTTCGTAGTCGTCATCCTGTTTTCGTTGCTGTTGATTACCCATACCCGGGTCACGCAGATACCGGACAAGGCGAAGGCTCTGGCGGCCAAGTTTGTTGGAACGCCTAAAAACCGTGATGACATTGACGATGAGGCCGAACAGTTTCCGAACGAAGTCCGCGTTGGGGGCACGACACTCGCCTTCGCCGAAGGCGTTCCCGCCCACGACGGCACCGATGCGGATGGAGAAAACGACGATAGGCCGGGCTTCCTTACGCGTATGAAGCAACGCTTCGCATCCCATAAGAGCAAGAACGTCGATGATGGCGACCTTGACCATTACGCCGGCGACGAAGCGTTTCTTAATGCCGCCGAACGGCACGGACAGACCGCGGAAACCATCGTCGACGAGCCGTACCAACAGGTCGATTCGCCACGCAGCATTTCTTCGGACGATTATCGTGCCGATGATTATGATTCAGATGATTATTCCGCCGCTGCGCCGTCCGGCACCACGGCCATGCCACAGAACGGTCGCGGACGCTCCTTCTCGTCCGCGCCGATCGGCACCGCGAGCGGCACCATGCCCAGCGTCGCCGAGCCGGTGCCGTCCAGCGAAATCAAGCCGGTTGGCGTCGCTCCAAACGACCCATGGGCCGTCATCGACGAGGACGGCACCTCCAACGGCAAGGAAGTCATGGTGGATGCCGCGACCGGCGAGGTCCTTGACGATATGCCGGCTGCTGCCGTTGACGGGGAAGCGGCGGATGACATTCCCGAGGGACCGTATCATCTGCCTGACCTCAACATTCTGAAGAAGGGCGCGCCGCACGCCGCGCACACTCCGGAGAACGATCGTGTGATCCGCGCGCTGACCGGTACCTTCCAACAGTTCAACGTCGATGCGAAGGTCATCGGCTTCCTGCGCGGACCATCCGTCACCATGTATGAGGTGGAGCTTGGCCCTGGCGTCAAGGTCGAGAAGGTCACCAACCTGCAGAAGAACATCGCCTACGCGGTGGCCAGCTCCGACGTGCGCATCCTGTCGGTGATCGAAGGCAAATCCGCCATCGGCATCGAAATTCCGAACTCCGACCGCGAAACCGTGGTGCTGGGCGACGTGCTGCGCTCCGACAAGGCCCGGAACGATCCGAATCCGATGCTCACCGGCGTCGGCAAGGATGTGGAAGGCCATTTCGTGACCGCCGACCTGACCAAGATGCCCCACCTGTTGGTGGCTGGCGCCACCGGCTCCGGCAAGTCGAGCTTCATCAACTCCATGCTCACCTCCGTGATCATGCGCGCCACGCCTGACCAGGTCCGCATGATCATGGTCGATCCTAAACGAGTCGAACTGTCCGCCTATGCGGGCATTCCACATTTGCTCACCCCGATCATCACCGATCCGAAGAAGGCCGCACAGGCTTTGGAATGGGTGGTCAAGGAGATGGACGCACGATACAGCGACCTCGAATTCTTCGGATTCCGCCACATCAAGGACTTCAACGCTGCCGTGCGCGCTGGCAAGGTGCATGCGCCCGCAGGCTCCAAACGCAAGGTCGCACCATACCCGTATATCCTCGTGGTCGTCGATGAAATGGCCGACCTTATGATGGTGGCCAAGAACGACGTGGAGAGCTCCATCCAGCGCATCACGCAGCTCGCGCGAGCCGCCGGCGTGCATCTGGTGCTCGCCACGCAGCGCCCGTCCGTTGACGTGGTCACGGGCTTGATCAAGGCCAACATCCCGTCCCGACTTGCTTTTGCCACCTCATCCGCCACCGATTCGCGAGTCATCCTCGACGCCACCGGTGCGGAAACGCTGATCGGCCAAGGTGACGCGTTGTTCCTGCCGATGGGCCAGGCCAAGCCGATCCGCGTGCAGGGCGCATGGGTCGACGAGTCCGAAATCCGTCGCGCGGTGGAGTTCGTGCGAACCCAGCGCAAGCCGCATTATCGCGAGGATATCGAGGAGATGGCCAAGGAGGCCGAAAAGAAGGCCATCGAGCCGGATGAGGACATCGGCAACGACATGGACGTGCTGTTGCAGGCGGCGGAACTGGTGGTCAGCACGCAGTTCGGCTCAACCTCCATGCTGCAGCGCAAACTGCGTGTCGGATTCGCCAAAGCCGGCCGACTCATGGATCTGCTTGAATCGCGTGGTGTGGTCGGTCCGTCCGAAGGCTCCAAAGCTCGCGAAGTGCTCGTCCAACCACAGGATCTGCCGCAGGTGCTCGCCTTCATCAAGGGCGAAACCTCATCGCTTACCGCAGGTTCTACCCAGCCGGCCGACGCTGCGGACACGCGATGATGGAACGCGACAATCGCACGCATTGCGCCAAGTAGTGGTATCGGGGTAACGTGAACGGTATGGAAAAGCAAGAAGAACGCAAATCGTCCCTGCTTGACGGGTGGAACGCCCCGCCGAACATCGTCACTTTCTCTCGTATCGTCCTGGTCGTCATCTTCCTGGCGTTGTACGTCATGGCAGGCGCATGGGGTACCAAAAACACGACTATGCGCTGGGTGGCGGCGATTATCTTCATCATCGCCGCCTGCACCGATAAGCTCGACGGTTGGATGGCCCGCAAATATAACCAGGTCACCGAACTGGGTAAGCTCATGGACCCAATCGCAGATAAGCTGCTCACCTGCGGCACGCTGATCGTCGCCGCCATCTTCAACGAATTCGGCAACGCAGTGCTCGGCTGGGTCGTGACCGCGCTGTTCCTCATCCGTGAGATCGGCATCACCATCATGCGTTTCTTCGTCATCGACACCGGCGGCAAGGTCATCGCCGCATCCCAAGCCGGCAAGTACAAGACCCTGTGCCAGTGCATCGGCCTTGCCATGCTCATGCTGCCGATGTGGAGCCTCGCTGATGGCATGAACACCACTCCGCTGTGGATGACCGTTTATTACACGATCACGTACGCCCTGATTTACCTGGCGTTGATTCTATGCCTGTATTCGGGCGGCGAATACCTCGTCAACACGTTCGGCGGACGTAAGAAGACCGCAAAATCCGAAAAGGAAACCAAGTAAATCCCGATGAGCGAATCCGAAAATTCGTCGACCGCGGCCAGCCAATCGCAATGCGATGAGCTGGCCGCAGCCGTTTTACGCTATTGCGAAGCCAACCATTTCAAAATCGCCGCCGCCGAATCGCTGACGGGAGGTCTACTCGCCGACGCCTTCGTACGCATACCAGGCGCATCGAAAGTGTTCCTCGGCTCGGCGGTGACCTACGACATTCGCGCCAAAGCGAAGATTCTCGGCGTGAATGCCGACCTGCTGGCCCGAGAAGGGGCGGTCCACCCCGAAGTGGCGCGGCAGATGGCTGTGGGAACCGCGCAACTATACCGACAGACCGAGGATGGAGACTGTGTCATCGGCTTGGCCACTACCGGTGTTGCAGGGCCGGGACCGGATGGTGACAAACCTGCCGGCCTGGTGTACATCGGCTGCTCCCTGCCCTGTGGCTTCAATGGCATTCGTGCGCGTCAAACAGCTGCCTATGAGCTGCGTCTGAAGGGTGATCGGGAAGCCGTGCGGCACGAAACCGTGCAATGTATTCTGGAAAAACTGAGGACTCTTTCAGCACTTTCACAGGAATAATCCACGAATATGGGTGTTGACCATAGTGGACGTACGTATGAAAAGCGAAAGGGGCTGGCGGCATGGACACGATGACACTCACCAAGGAACAGATGGAACTCAAGGCGATGGTTCCCGCGGTGCAAAGCGGCAACGCCCGCGTCAGGGAACTCACCCCAGCCCAGCGCCGCGCGGTGATGTTCGCCCAGCAGCAGGTGCTGCGTGCCCGCGCGGCCAAAAAGGCCAAAGACGAGCGCCAGGCCGCATTGACCCGCATATGGCGGGAGGAAGACGTGGAACGCGTTTCCGCACGATCCATGTCGGCAGCCACGGAAACCACCGACGAACCCAGAGAGGTATCGCTTCGCGAGGCCATCGGCCATGTACTGCGCGATCTGCGCACCCATGACCACAAAACGTTGCGTGAGGTGAGCGAAAAGGCCGGAGTGTCGTTGGGCTACCTCTCCGAAGTGGAGCGTGGCCAAAAAGAGGCCAGCTCCGAGCTGCTGAGCTCGATTGCGCAATCGTTGGGCGTCTCCACGGCGCAGATGCTGCGCATGGTCGCCGATTATCTCGATTCCGTCGCAATCTGATTCCTGTTGGACGTCTAACGCCCGGCGGCTTGTTCCGTCGGGCGTTTTCTTTTGGTTGCGCTTGCTGTGTACACTTGGGCGCGTGCAGGAACGTGAATTTTGGCAGTTGCTTGAAGAGGTACTCGGCCGTAGCTATGGCCGCGCGCTCGCACGCGACCAAGTGCTTGATCGATTGAACGGTCTGACAGCCGTCGAAGCGCTTGAAATGGGGGAGGAGCCCCGCGTGGTATGGAACGTTCTGTGCGACCAGATGAACATTCCTGACTCCAAACGTTGGGGAAAGGACCATAACGCGCCACCAATGCCGGTGCGTTAGGCGGAGTTCGGCTATCGCAAAACACCGATTTCGAACAGATGTTCGGATAATGGGGTATAGTTATCCACAGAAGCACGGATTGGGCAGGTCGTCAACGGCTCGCCGCGAAGTTTCAGAATGCTGGAATTTCAAGGGAAAGCGGTCTTCGGCGTGTCGAAATGCATGTTCTTCGACCACAATGGCCGATTGAACTTGCGCAGATGGATGATGCGGTTTTACGGTGAATCCATTCATTCGTCTCGGTCAACAACAAGGAGTAGTCATGGCACAGACGAGCGCGGCAAAGAACGCCGCACAGAACAAGTCCGCGAATGGAATCGATCCGCGCCGTCAGGCCGCGCTCGACACAGCGCTCGCGCAGGTCGAGAAAAGCTTCGGCAAGGGATCGGCCATGAGACTTGGCGACCGCCCGGAACAGGATGTCGAGGTCATTCCGACCGGATCCTTGGCTTTGGATATGGCATTAGGCATCGGCGGCCTGCCTAAAGGCCGTATTGTGGAGATTTACGGACCGGAATCCTCTGGTAAGACCACATTGGCGCTGCATGTGGTGGCCAATGCCCAGAAGGCCGGCGGTGTGGCCGCATTCATCGATGCCGAGCATGCGCTCGATCCGGTCTATGCCCGTAAGCTGGGCGTCGACACCGATTCGTTGATCGTCTCTCAGCCGGACAATGGCGAGCAGGCATTGGAAATCGCCGACATGCTGATTCGTTCCGGCGCGCTTGACGTGATTGTCATCGATTCCGTCGCGGCCTTGGTGCCGAAAGCGGAAATCGAAGGCGAGATGGGAGACAGCCATGTCGGCCTGCAGGCGCGCCTGATGAGTCAGGCGTTGCGTAAGATGACCGGTGCGCTGGCGCAAGCCGGTACCACCGCCATCTTCATCAACCAGTTGCGTGAGAAAATTGGCGTGTTCTTCGGTAATCCGGAGACCACCACCGGCGGCAAGGCATTGAAGTTCTACGCGTCCGTACGTATGGACATCCGCCGTATCCAGACCATTAAGAACGGTGATGAGGCTGTCGGCAACCGTACTAAGGTCAAGGTTGTTAAGAACAAGATGGCTCCGCCGTTCAAGACCGCCGAATTCGATGTGCTGTACGGCGAGGGCATCTCCAAGGAAGGTTCCGTGCTTGATATGGCGTTGCAGGCCAACGTCGTCAAAAAGTCTGGCTCGTGGTTCACCTATGAGGGCGACCAGCTGGGGCAAGGACGCGAAAACGTGCGTCAGTTCCTCAAGGACAATCCGGAACTCACAGAGGAAATCGAGAACAAGGTCAAGGCGGCATTCGGTCTGATCAAACCTACCGACCAGTTCGCCGAGGACGATGGGGCGGAGGACGCCGCGGGCGCGCCGGATGATGGTAAGACGTCCAAAACTTCAAAAGCCGCCAAAGCCTGACATATGATCAGCGCCGAACGTTTCCTTAAGGAACAGGGCCTTCAGCCGGCGTCGGCCGATACTGGGGGCCTTGCCCTTTCTTCAGAGGATCCAGAACGCACGAACGTTCAGAGGTGGAACCGTCGAACGAAACCTGACCGTTCCAGTTTGTTCGCTGGAAGCGCAAATGCGACGAAAACGCCACGACACGCGCGACACGCTGGGCGTGTCGGGAACGGCGATTCTACTGCCGCAAAGGATCCAAATGATCTTGACGCATGCAGGGAAGCCGCATTGCGATTGCTGGACGCCGCGCCTCGACCTTCCGGCGCACTGCGTGAGCGCCTGATTGGTAAGGGCTATACCTCTGAAGTGGTTGACGACGTCATCGAAAGACTGACAAGGGTTCAACTGATTGACGATGAAGCCTACGCGCAATCCGCGGTGCGCTACTGTGCGACCCGTCTTATGGGATGTAGGGGCGCGGTCGCTGAGCTTACACGGAAAGGCGTCGACCGTAGGCTGGCCCAACAGGTTTGTGATGAGGCGGAATCCTACGGCGTGTTTACTGAAGCTGCATGGGAATTAGGCCGTAGAACCGCGAGAAAAACCGCCGGTCTGGAACGCGATGCACGTAGGCGCCGCTTCTGGAGCGCGGGCGGCAGAAAAGGCCATAATCCTGAGATTCTGCGCCAAATCGCACAGGAACTGTTTGATTGACGGCGACCGTTGACCAAGGGCGTGACGTCAGTTTCATAAAGAGGCTGGTGTAAAGAAATCCTCAAAACATAAAGAGTGGAGAGTGAGACCTCTTATACCCCGGGTTCTGTCGTGCCAACGGCACGGATGGCCATCCATCTCGACCTGGCGTTGCCGTCAGGCTCTAGCAGCCTACCCGAAGGCTTCGGACGAGCAGTCCTCGAACGCCTTCTGCTTGGCCTTGCTCCCGATGAGGCTTGCCATGCGGCCAACTGTCACCAGCGGCCCGGTGGTCTCTTACACCGCCGTTTCACCCTTACCCACCGGCCGAAACCGGTAAGGCGGTCTATTCTCTGCTGCGCTATCTCTCAGGTCGCCCTAGGCGGACGTTATCCGCCATCGTGCTCTATGGAGCCCGGAAGTTCCTCAACCGACAAAATCGGTCGCGGCCATCAAGAGGTCTCAAACGCACAACTATAGCAAGAGAATCGTCGAAAGCAAAGCGTAAAAAAACTTTTGTTTTCTCGGGGAGTTTTCCAGCAAATCACCAATCTTATGGATACAATGATGACTACCAAGCAGCGATGCAGCTGGTTGGTCCGTATATAGCGGTTAACACCGCTTGAGTCTAGGGAGGTCCACATGGAAATCGTCGTTACCGGACGTCATACGCAGATCAAGCAAAGGTTCCGTGACGTTGTCGAAAGCAAGATGAATCGTGTGACCGCTATCGCCCCGGATGCGCAGCGTGTCCAGATTGTGCTGTCCCACGAGGGCAATCCGCGTCAGGCCGACACCGCCAAGCGCGTTGAGATCACCGTCATCGCAGGTCGTACCGTGGTGCGTGCCGAAGCCTCCAGCGCCGACGAGTTCAGCGCGCTCGATTTGGCTCTCGACAAGCTGACGCTTCGTCTGCGCCGTACCCGCGACCGCCGCAAGGACCATCGTCGTGGCTACACCGATCCGGTCCCGGTCGATCTGGGCCCGGTCGAGCCGGTCGTCGTCGAGGAGCCGGAGCCGGAAGCGCCGAACAATAGCCCGGCCGACGCCGTTTCCGCTGATCTCGGCCCTGGCGAATCCGTCGAGGTCCAGGTCGGCGACACCCCAATCGTCATCCGCCGCAAGCTGCACATCGCCGAGCCGATGACCATTGACGAGGCCCTGTACGAGATGGAACTGATCGGTCATGACTTCTTCCTGTTCGTCAACAAGGAAACCGGTCGTCCGTCCGTCGTCTACCACCGTCACGGTTGGAGCTACGGCGTCTTCGAAATCGACACTCCGGAGAATGTGGCCAAGAAGTAATGGCTAATGGCTGAAAACTGAACGATAAGAGGCTCGCATGTCATACATGCGGGCCTCTTTTCTTATGCGAAAAACAAGATACGTCAAAACTTACGTAAAATGGACGGAGCTTTTCGGAAATCGCGAGAAAGCGACTATCCTCAATCGAGGAAAGTCACCATACACAAAGGGAGTGATTGTGGTAGATATCGTTGACAAAGCCCTACGCATGGGTGAAGGCCGACAGATCAAGAAGCTTGAGAACGTGGCCAAAGCGACGAACGCCTTGGAAGACGAGATCGCGGCGCTTGACGACGAGGAGCTCAAGGGCCAGACCGCCAAGTTCAAGCAGCGTATCGAAAACGGCGAGTCCCTTGACAAGCTCATGCCGGAAGCCTTCGCCACCGTGCGTGAAGCTTCCAAGCGAACCTTGGGCCTGCGCCACTTCGACGTGCAGCTCATGGGCGGCGCCGCTCTGCACTGGGGCAACATCGCCGAAATGAAGACCGGTGAAGGCAAGACCCTTGTGGCCACGCTGCCGGCCTACCTGAACGCACTCGACGGTCAGGGCGTCCACGTCGTCACCGTCAACGACTATCTGGCCAGCTACCAAGCCGAGCTGATGGGCCGTGTCTACCGCTTCCTCGGCATGAGCACCGGCTGCATCATCACCAACCAGAAGCCGCCGGAGCGTCGCAAGCAGTACAACGCCGACATCACCTACGGCACCAACAACGAATTCGGTTTTGATTACCTGCGCGACAACATGGCATGGGAGAAATCCGATCTCGTACAGCGTGGCCACCACTACGCCATCGTCGATGAGGTCGACTCCATTCTCATCGACGAAGCCCGTACCCCGTTGATCATCTCCGGTCCGGCCGAAGGCGACGTGACCCGCTGGTACCGCCAGTTCGCGCGCCTGGTCCTGAAGCTCAACCGCGACGAGGACTATGAGGTCGACGAGAAGAAGAAGGTCGTCGGCATCCTCGATCCGGGCATCACCAAGGTCGAGGACTACCTCGGCATCGACAATCTGTATGAGCCCAACAACACTGCGCTCATCGGCTACCTGAACAACGCCATCAAGGCCAAGGAACTGTTCCTGCGCGACCGCGACTACGTCGTGACCGGCGGCGAAGTGCTCATCGTCGACGAGCACACCGGACGTATCCTGCCGGGCCGCCGTTACAACGAGGGTCTGCACCAAGCCATCGAAGCCAAGGAAGGCGTGGAGGTCAAGGCCGAAAACCAGACCTTCGCCACCATCACCCTGCAGAACTACTTCCGCATGTACGACAAGCTGGCAGGCATGACCGGTACCGCAGAGACCGAAGCCGCCGAATTCATGGGCACCTACAAGCTGGGCGTGCTGCCGATTCCGACCAACAAGCCGATGATCCGCGAGGATAAGGACGATCTGATCTTCCGTACCAAGAAGGAAAAGCTCGCCGCCATCGTCCGTGATGTGGCCAAGCGCCACAAGAAGGGCCAGCCGGTCCTGCTGGGTACCGCATCCGTGGAATCCTCCGAAGTCGTGTCCTCTCTGCTTGACGTGGCCAAGATTCCTCACCAGGTGCTGAACGCGAAGCAGCATGACAAGGAAGCCGCCGTTGTGGCCGTCGCAGGCCGTAAGGGCGCCGTCACCGTGGCCACCAACATGGCAGGCCGTGGTACCGATATCATGCTCGGCGGCAACGTCGAGTTCCTCGCCGATGCGAAGCTCAAGTCCGAAGGCTATTCTCCGGATGACACTCCGGACGAGTACGAGAAGCGTTGGCCGGGCACTTTGGCCGAAATCAAGGACCAGGTCAAGGACGAGCATGAGGAAGTCGTCAAGCTCGGCGGTCTGTACGTGCTCGGCACCGAGCGCCACGAATCCCGCCGTATCGACAACCAGCTGCGCGGCCGTTCCGGCCGTCAGGGAGATCCGGGTGAATCCCGTTTCTACCTGTCCCTCGAAGATGATCTGATGCGTCTGTTCAACACCCAGCTGGTGGCGCGTGTCATGGCCAAGGGCATGCCGGAAGGCGAGCCGATCGAAGCCAAGAGCGTTTCCAAGGGCGTGCGCACCGCACAGAAGGCCGTCGAATCGCGTAACTTCGAAATCCGTAAGAACGTGCTGAAGTACGATGACGTGATGAACAAGCAGCGTACCGTCATTTATGCGGAGCGTCAGGCTGTGCTGAAGGGCGCGGATATCCACGAGGACATCCTCAAGTTCATCGACGACACCGTGCTGAGCTACATCAAGGGCGCCAACAACGGTTCCGACAAGCCGGCCGATTGGGATTGGGACGGTCTGTTCAAGGCCATCTCCTCCGTGTACCCGATCGCCGTGGAGCAGGAAGCGGCCAAGGACGCCGTCGACAAGCTCAAGGGCGACAAGGCCGTTGAGGCCCTGAAGGAGCTCATCGTCTCCGACGCCAAGGACCAGTACTCCGATTTCGAGGACAAGCTCGGCAGCGAAGGCCTGCGCCAGCTCGAGCGCCGCGTGGTGCTCGCCGTGCTCGACCGCAAGTGGCGTGAACACCTCTACGAGATGGACTACCTCAAGGACGGCATCGGCCTGCGCGGTATGGGCCAGCGCGACCCGCTGGTCGAATACCAGCGTGAAGGCTACCAGATGTACAACTCCATGATCGAAGCCATCAAGGAGGAAACCATCCAGCTGCTGTTCCACGTGGACATCGAACGCGTGGCCATGACCGAGGACGAGGAGACCGAATCCGATGAGGATGAGGCCGTGAACGCCGCCGAGGCCGTAATGGGTCTGGACGGCGAAGCCGCCGCGACCGGCGAATCCGCTCCTGCAGAGCCGGAGACCGATGACGAGGCCGAAAAGACCACCATCGATGAACTGGCTGACGAGCAGAAGAACGAGAAGGGCATCGTCGGCATGCAGCCGATCAGCCACGCCGAAGGCAAGGTCCCGGCCAACAAGCGTCCGAAGAGCGAGGAACTCCACTCTCCGTGGGCGGATGGCCGCACTTTCCCGGGAACCGGCAAGAACGCCCAGTGCCCATGCGGTTCTGGTCGTAAGTACAAGATGTGCCACGGCCAGAACGAGCAGTGATTCGCTGAGTCGCTGACTTGCTCATGACATAACCTCCCCCGACCGTAATCGGGGGAGGTTTTCTTTTTTGAAGAATCTTCGATGGGCCGTTTCGTGATATGGACGTGCGGACGTGGGGAAACGTCCAATCGTTACAATTGGCGGCATCAGAACAACAATAAAGGCGTGCGACAGCGCCAAGGAGGGCATCATGGCCGAAATCACATGGAAGTCGATCCTCACCAAGCTGGTCGGAGGGGACCACTTGAGCGCCGAGGAATCCGAGTGGTTCGTCGATGACCTCATGAACGGCAATGCCGATCCGGCGGCCGTTGGCGCGGTACTCGCCACCCAGCAGCAGTTGGGGCTGACCCCCGACGAAGTGCGTGGCGCGGCGAAGGCCATGGTGGCCCATGCCATTCCGCTGCACATCGACGGTGAAACCACCGACATCGTCGGCACCGGTGGCGACGGAGCCTCCACCGTGAACCTGTCATCCATGGGGGCCGTCGTAGCTGCGGCCGCAGGCGTAAAAGTCGTCAAGCACGGCAATCGTGCGGCCTCATCCAAGTGCGGCACTGCTGACTGCTTCGAAGCGCTCGGCCTGCCCATGGATTTGACTCCGGAACAAGTGAGCGAAGTCGGCAACGAATGCGGCATCGCATTCGCTTTCGCACGCACCTTCCACCCCGCCATGCGTTTTGTCGGTCCGATTCGCGCCGCGCTCGGCGTGCCATGCGTGTTCAACGTGCTTGGTCCGCTGACCAACCCGGCAAGCCCGAAGCATATGGCCGTCGGCTGCGCTAATCGCAAGATGAGCCCGATCATGGCCGCCGTATATGCGGCGAACGGCCAGATCGGCATGGTCTACACTTCCCATGAGGGCCTTGACGAGATGGCACCGACCGGTCCGGTCTCCATTTGGGAATTCAAGGACGGCAAGGTTACCGAAAACAAATTCGATCCGACCGTCGAACTCGGCCTCGCCAAAGTCACCATCGCAGATCTGAAGGGTGGCGAACCGACGCTCAACGCGCAGCTGGCACGAGACTTCTTCGCAGGCAAGGATGTGTCGTTCCGTACCACCGCGCTGCTGAACGCCGCTTCCGCAATCGTCGCCGACGGTCATTTGGTGCCGGGCGACGCAAGCTTGGCTGACCGGTTCAAAGCCGCCTACGCCATCGCGGAGCAGACCGTCGACTCCGGCAAGGCCACGGCGCTGCTTGACAAGTGGATCGCCACCGCCCAAGCTGCGAAGAAAGCCTGAAAACGCTGACAATGTATGTGTATGTGAAGGCCCCGGCGTAAATATGAACCGCACCCCGATTGTTGGACTGAAGAAATTCAGATTCGATGATCGGAGGTGCGGTTCTTTCGTATGCGTGAGGATCGAAGGAGACGTTACGACGACGGGTTCCGGCGCGAGGCGCTGGAGCTCATCAAGTCCGGAGCCGGCAAGGACACGCTCGCCAGAAGGCTTGCCATACCGGTGTATACCGCGAGAAACTGGATCGGGCTGTACAGGTCCAACGGCGAGGAGGCGGTCATGGGAGGCGGCGGCAGCAGACGCTACGACTGGGAGACGAAGGTCGCCGCGTCGCGCGACCACGTCGAGAACGGTCTGACCAAGACGGAGGCCATGGCCAGGCACGGGATCGCGAGCATCGCGTCCCTGGAGCGCTGGTGCCGCGACTACCGGTCCGGAGGTCCGGAGGCGCTCAGGCCGAAACCCAAGGGCAGGCCGAAAGGCGCGAGATCCAAACCGAAGCCCGAACCGACGCGCGAGCAGGAGCTCGCCGAACAGGTCGCGTACCTGAAGGCGAAGGTCGCGTACCTGGAAAAACTCCGGGCCCTGCGGGCGTCCAAGTCACGCGGCGCGAGCGAAGCGCCGTCGTCCGACTGCTCGCAGGGCGGGAACACCGGCTCGACCACCTCCTGAGGATAGCCGGGCTGCCGAAATCCACGTACTACCACCACCTGTCGCGCCCGGCGCACGTGTCCAGGCCGGACGTGGAGCCGATGGTACGGGAGATATGGGAGCGCACCCCGAACGGGTGCGGCCACCGGCAGGCGCGCATGTGCCTGGTCCACGAGTTCGGCACGCGCATATCCGCCAAGACCGTGCTCAGGGTCATGCGCCGTATGGGCTGAGATGCGCCATCCGCTCCAGGAACCCGTGGAGACGCTACAGCTCGTACAGGGGCGAGACGGGCGACCGCGTGCATAACCTGCCCGAACGCGACTTCGACGCGGCCCGTCCGTTCTCCAGGCTCGGCACCGACGTCACCGAGTTCAAGGTCGCCGGCTCCAAGGCGTACCTCGCTCCCGTGTACGACATGGCCAGCAAGGAGATCGTGGCCTGGGACGTGAGCCGCAGTCCGGACCTCGGGCAGCAGAAGCGCCTGCCCGCCATGCTCGCGGAGCGCCTGCCCGCCGGCGCGGAGCCGATCCTGCACTCGGACATGGGATGGCAGTACCAGCACCAATGGTGGAGGAAGGAGCTCGAACGCCCCGGCATCCGCCGGTCCATGAGCCGCAAGGGCAACTGCCTGGACAACGCGGCGGCCGAGCAGGTCTTCGGCCACTTGAAGGACGAGTTCTACCGCGGCCGTGTGTTCGACTCGTACGAACAGTTCAAACGCGAGCTGGACGCCTACATCATCCATTGGAACACCAGACGACGCCAGATACGACTCGAGGGACGCACCCCGGAGGAGTTCCGGAGCATGTCCCTCGCGGTCTGACCCTGTATCCCAATTAACAACGTCCAACAAACGGGGCGCAGTTCAATAACCGCCGGGGCCCTCACATAGATGGATGTATTCAGTTTGTCGCCAAAGAATCGTCAGACGCGTGCTCCATCATCGAATTCGTCGGTACGCGTTTCACGATGCCCTTTATGCTGCACGATGAGGCCAGCGGCGCCGACCAGCGCACACAAACCGAAAATCGAACCAAGAATCGAAGCCAACGCCGGAACGAACACGGAAGCGATAATGCCGATGACGCCGGCCACCAGCAATATCCAGAACACCAGTTTTGACAGTTTCACATGGCCGATTTCAGGATTCGGCGGCACGAAGTCGTCACCGTAACGGTCCATGACCCGATCCGTGTCAAGCCAGCTCGAACCAGTGAAATCGCGCGGCCCACGACCATTCGCCGGCGCATCATTGGTGAACGTGCCCTGATCCAAGTCATCGATGGACAGCAAAGCCTCTTTTTCCCGACGTTGCGCATGCTTCTCGAAACGTTTCGCACTACGCGAACGTTCCACGGCCTTCAAATCGTCAGCATGCGAATCCGCAAACTCGGCCCAAGCCGCATCCAAGTCGTCCATTGGAGAGCCGCCACCATGCGACGCGTCATTTGGGCGTTCTTCATCGTCATTGCTATTGTTGAGGTCAGTCATACTTATACTCTAATCGGGCGGAGGCCAATCCGCCGGGAGGATCGTGAAGAATGCTCTATTGGTTTTTCGTAAAAGGCTTGGGACCAATCGCCATCCACCGTTTGGGACCGACCGCGCAAGGACTTGAGAACATTCCGCACGAAGGTGGCGCCATCATCGCAGCCAACCATCTTGCCGTCATCGACGATGCGTTGCTGCCGTTGACCTGCCCGCGCATGATTCATTTCATGGGCAAGGCCGAATATTTCGAAGGCAAAGGCATCAAAGGCAAATTCAAGAAATGGTGGTTCACGTCAGTCGGCGTGTTCCCCGTGGACCGTTCCGGCGGTTCCAAATCACTTGGCGCACTGAACCACGCCCGTGAGATCATCGAGGACGGACATCTGTTCGGCATTCACATCGAAGGTACTCGCAGCCCCGATGGACGTCTTTACAAAGGACACACCGGCGCGGCGCGTCTGGCATTCGAAACCGGTTGCCCCATTATTCCGGCCGCCATCATCGGTTCGCGTGAACTGCAGAAGCCAGGACAGGTCATTCCGAACAAAGGCAAGTCCAAGGTGATTTACGGCAAGCCGATTGAAGTCGAGAAGAAATCCGCCGACCAGATTACCCACGATGATTTGCGTTCGCTTACCGACCGCGTGACCCGTGAGATCCAGAAGATGAGCGGACAGGAATACGTCGACGAATACGCGCAGAAGGTCAAGGCCGAGCTCAAAGCCCAGCAGGAGGCCGAAGCGCAGGCACAAGCCGAATCCGCTGCCAAGAAGGCATAAGTTTTCAGCGAGGTTCATTCCAAACCAATCAGGGGCGTCTGTTCCGAAGAATGTTTTCGGAACAGACACCCCTGATTTCTATTTTGTAATCAGGATAATCAGTCGAACAGCGACGAATACATTTTCAAGGTGACGGTATTCGGCGTGCCATCCTCCTGACGCAGTCGCACCTCGGTGCCTCCTACCGGATCCTGCGAAGCGACCTTCTTGTCTTGACTGGAGTCAAGTGTCAGTTGCGAGCTGATCTTCACACTGAATCCCAGCTTCTCCAATGCGGCTTTGGCAGCGGCGGCTTTCTGTCCGACATAATTCGGCAGCGTTACGGTTTCCGGTCCCTTCGACACCACCGCATTGACGCTATCGCCCCAGTGCAACTCGTCTCCGGTCTTCGCGGAAGCGGAAATCACCTGTCCTTGCGGAATCTTGTCATCGAATTGCTCGGTCCAGTTGACGGTGAGCTTGAGCGCATCAAGCGTCTGCTGCGCCTCATCCTTCGATTTGCCCACGACGTCCGGCATGGTAACCGGTTTCGGTCCTTGGGACAGCGTGACGGTAATCTTCGCGTTATGGGGCAGAGTCGCGCCGGGATCCACGCTTAAATCAAGCAACGCGCCCTGAGGTACGTCCATGGAATACGCGTCATCATTGGCCGGAGTCTGTTCGATGTTGTCGAAGCCGGCACGCTTCAACGCGTTGATCGGATCCTTGCCGTTCGCACTGGTGGCATCGAGAATGTCTGTGGGAACAGTGCCCTGCTTAATACCCTTGGACACTACCACCTTGACCTTCTGATGATGACGTTTGCTCACATGCGAACCGACATTCTCCGGGTCGGTGGAGATGACATTGCCAGCCTTGACGGAATCACTGAACGCCTCGGTCTCTTCGTACTCGATGTTGGAGAATTTCAGCAGTTCCTCATAGGCGTTCCATTTGATGTTGGAAATACGGCAGGGCTCCGAATCGGAACATGTGAGATCTGCCGGCTGAGGCATGGTCCAGTAGCTGCCCGGTCCTCGGAAATACCACCAGGCATAGCCTCCACCGCCTGCGCAGGCAAGCACGATGGCTGCTACGACGGCGATGATGACAGGTGCACGCTTGCCACTGCGTTTCGGCTGTCCACCACTGACCGGACCGTTCGAGGGGGAAGCTGGAACGTTGTTGGCGGGGACGTCGTTCTTTTCCAAAGCCAAGCGGGTGGTTGCCTCCGAATCTGCCTGCTGCGCCGGCATGACGGTGGTTTTGTTCGGGTTTTCCGGATTGAACTGTCGTGTACGATCGTCGTTCTGACGCACAGGCGGTGCTGGGGGAGCGGGCGGTAGCGGCATCTGCCGGGTGCCATCGCCGGGCATGGTGTCGGCGGCATCGTTTGCGGCCGGGGAAACGGCTGACAGACGGTATTGCCAGTCGTCGATGGTGAGGTTCGATTGCAACTGCTGCAATTCGTCGAATGCCACGGACGCATCCTGGGGACGGTCCTCGACCGCGCGCGCCGTAAGACGGGCGAGGAATGCGGCCACGCCTGCATTGATGCCCGGACAAGCGGTCGTGATATCCGGCACATCCTCATGCACGTGCTTGAACACCAGCGTCACCGGATTGTCCGCGGTGAACGGCACCTTGCCGGCCAGCATCTCCCAAGCCATGATGCCTACGGAATACAGGTCTCCCTGCGGCGTTGCCTGATTGTGCTGAATCATTTCTGGCGCCAGATAGGCGGCCGTGCCCAGCAGCATGCCGGTGGAGGACAGCGTGGCCTGCGACACCGCCTTGGCCAGGCCGAAATCGGTGATCTGCACATGTCCTCGGTCATTGAGCAGAATATTCTCCGGTTTGATATCGCGGTGCACCACGCCTGCGCGATGCGCCGAAGCCAAGCCGTCCAACGTCTCACCGACTATGCGTAGCGTCTCACGAACGCTGAACGTGACTTGCTGGTTCATTTCGTACCGCAGGTTCACGCCATGCACGTACTCCATGACAAGAAAATCCAGTCCATCGAACTCACCGGTGTCATACACCTGCACGATATGGGGATTGGCTATTGCTGCTGCGGAACGGGCCTCGCGATGGAAACGTTCCACGAACTGGTCGCGTTGTGGGCCCTGTGCCAGCTGCGTGTGCATGATCTTAATGGCGACGGTACGTCCCAGACGCTCGTCAACAGCTTGATACACCGTGGCCATGCCGCCATCGGCGATTCTGCTGACGACTCGGTACCGGCCTTCGATGACCTGGCCTTCGGGGGCATGCTGGGCTTCACTCATGGCTAATCGGTACGATTCCTTCTTCAAAAAACGTTTCGCGACAAAGATGTGTTCACTTGTAGTCTACAAGGAATGGTTTGCGGAAGATGCGATGAACACGGGTCTTTCACAGTGCGGCGGCATCAGCCCTGTTCCCGCACAATCGGTACGAAACGTGCGCATACTTCGGTAAGCATGTCTTTGCGATCCTGCGATAGTTCAAGCGTCTCGATGGCGGCCTTCGACTCGAGCCACAGACCGGCGATCCGTTCCTTGGAACGTGCGATGGCACCAGTGGACTCGAACAATGCGATGGCACGCCTAACATGTGCCTCGTCACGTGATTCGGCTTCCCACATGTCGATGAGTTCACGTCGTTCGACATCGCCGGCAGCCTCAATCGCATCGGCCAGCAACACCGTGCGTTTGCCTTCACGGATATCACCGCCCACCGGTTTGCCGGTATTGCGGCTCGACCCGATGACGTCCAGAAGATCATCCGCGAGCTGGAACGCCAAACCAAGAGGCAATCCAATCGCCAGTGCGAGCCTGCGCGCGTCCGCAGGGGCGAGGCCGGCGGCAAGCATACCGAATTCCAAAGGTGCGATAGTGGTATAACTGGCGGTCTTCCAACGGAAGACATTCAAAGAGGCCGACGCCAGCTCTTCAGGATCGTCTAACGTATTGAGTTCCACGGCCAAATCGAGTACTTGGCCGATTTCCACTTCACGGTGCATATTCAGGAAGGCCGACACCACGGAAGATCCGGAGCCAAGCCGGCAAGCCGCTTTATTGGCGATATCCACGCTCGCGGTGGCCAGCATATCACCCAACATGATGCCCAAACCATGGCCGATGGCATCACTATGGGTATCCGTGGCAAGCGCACGATGAGCGGACGGCTTGCCACGGCGCAGATCGGAATCGTCGATGATGTCGTCATGCACCAACGCGCCGGTCTGAAACACTTCGATCGCGCATGCCAGATCCAACACCGCATCCATATCACGTTCCGCCACATCCTGCGGCGCGAACGCACGGAACGCATCCAACGTCAGCAACGCCCGCAGACGTTTGCCGCCCTCACTTGACGTGACCGCCTGCTGCGCCACCGCATCAGCGACGGCTTTGCAGGAATTCGCCACCGGATCGTCCGCATGCAGGAACGAAAAATCCCTTACCAGCGAGAGCGTGCGCGTTTCAATCTGTTCCAAATCGGAAGAGCTAGTCATGGGTCAAGGTTATCCACACACATTCGACAAGAGGAAAACATAATGATTGCAGCGGGTGAGACGGTGCCGGACGTTTCGTGACACGCCGAGCTTCACGTTCTCCGACCACAGGGGTCCCGAAACGCCTCATTGCATTGCCGGATGATGCATAGTTCCAACAAAGCGGCCTGCATCAAGCGACCGCTCCGATACGCCAAGGAGGACGAGACATGAAGACGATCGACGAGCCCATGCCGATATGCGAAGCCGAGATGGAACGGCTTGAAGACCAATTGGTGGAGGATTGCAAATCGCTGGGCATGGCGGAGAGCATACGCGATTTCCTGCAGGAGCCATTCTCGGAATGGATGGATGAGCTGGCCGATGAATCGTCGGGAGATGACGATTCATCGCCAGAATGCAGACTGTCCAGAAACGGTGCGGGAGCACTTGCCATCGCCATGCAGCAGACCATGGCGGTGCGTGACGCGCTGCTGGTCTCCATTATCGTGGATGAACGACGTTCGTCACGTGACTTTCTCATGGGATTCATGGCCAATCCGACACTTCCCGGCAACACGCGTCATCTGGAGGAATCCCTCAACGGATCGTTCCGTGACGCATCAAGAAAACCCGACACGAAACGTTGCGACAACGGCGTCAACATGATGTTCGACATCATCGGGATGGTCCCCGAACGGTATCATGTGCAGCCATTGGCCATCATCAGTTATGTGCTGTGGTGGATGGGCGATGAGCGCGCCATGCTGTGCGCGATGCGTGCGCTCGCGTTGGATGAGAATTGTTCGCTCGCGGCGATCATCTGCTCCGCGGCGCATCGTCATATCGGACCGGTATGGGCCGAAGAGACATAGAGCAACACGCCGAAAGGAAGCGGTACTTGCGCATGGTGAGCTCAACACGCGGGAATAATCGTCCTTGCAAGATGGTTAACTCACATAGTTGACGATTTGCCCTTGCCAGAAGTGGCTCCATATGGTATACGCTTCCGGCGGGATCAATAGGAGGATAAGTTTGGCCACCAAGGAAACGACGGTAAATACGGAACAGACTGATCTGACCGAAAAGACCACCTCCGGAAAAAAGGCCTCCACGCGCAAGCCTGCTGCCAAGAAGAGCGAGTCCTCAAAGACCGCTACGAAGACGTCGCGCAAGACGGCCGCGAAGAAGACCTCCGCCGCCAAGAAAAGCAAGAAAGCGGAAGAAGAAGAGAACCTGATCGAGCAGGACGCTCCTGAAGACGATCCCGTCGAGGATGCCGATCTTGATGATTTCGACGATGACCTTGATGACGTGGACGACGAAGGGGAGGATGACGACCTCGACGAGGACAATATCGACGAGGATGACGATTCCGAACTGGAAGACGATGACGACGACAAGCGCAAAAAGCCGGAAGAGCCCAAGGAAAAAGGCGCTTTCGTGGTGCGTGACGATGATGACGACGACAATCTGACGCCGTCCGGCAATCCGAAGCGTCGTGTAATCGCAGCCGGCGCCACCGCAGATCCGGTCAAGGATTACCTGAAGCAGATCGGCAGAGTGAACCTGCTGAACGCCGAACAGGAAGTCGACCTGTCCGAACGCATCGAGGCCGGTCTGTACGCCCAACATCTGCTGGACACGGAATCCGACAAGATGGATTTCAAGCGCCGGCGTGAACTGAAGTGGGCCGCGAACGACGGCAAGCGCGCCAAGGACCATCTGCTGGAAGCCAACCTTCGACTCGTGGTCTCTCTTGCCAAGCGCTATACGGGCCGTGGCATGCTGTTCCTCGATTTGATTCAGGAAGGCAATCTTGGTCTGATTCGTGCCGTAGAGAAGTTCGACTGGAAGAAGGGCTTCAAGTTCTCCACGTACGCCACATGGTGGATTCGCCAGGCCATCACCCGTGCCATGGCTGATCAGGCCCGCACCATTCGTGTGCCTGTGCATATGGTGGAAGTCATCAACAAGCTGTCCCGCGTGCAGCGCCAGATGCTTCAGGACCTCGGCCGCGAACCTACGCCGGACGAACTGGCCCGTGAGCTCGACATGCCGGTCGAGAAGGTGCAGGAAGTGCAGAAGTACGGGCGTGAGCCGATTTCCCTGCACACGCCGCTGGGCGAGGATGGCGATTCCGAGTTCGGTGATCTGATCGAAGACACCGACGCCATCGCACCGTCCGATGCCGTCGCCTTCTCGCTGTTGCAGGAGCAGTTCAAGCAGGTGCTTGAAACGCTGTCTCCGCGCGAGGCTGGCGTCATCAAGATGCGCTACGGTTTGGAGGACGGCCAGCCGAAGACGCTGGATGATATCGGACGTGTGTATGGCGTGACGCGCGAACGTATCCGCCAAATCGAATCGAAGACCATGTCCAAGCTGCGCCATCCGTCCCGTTCGCAGACGCTGCGCGACTTCCTGGACCAGTGATAGTAATCAGACGCGAGTAAATGAAGTCGAGAAACCGGCATGAACGCAGGGTTTCTCGACTTCATGTCTTGTAAGGCGACAATTGAAAGGGAACATGGCTAAGGATAATTACGGTGCTGAGAGTCTTACCGTGCTCGAAGGCTTGGATGCGGTGCGCAAACGTCCGGGCATGTACATCGGCACGACCGACAGCCAGGGCCTGATGCACTGCCTGTGGGAGATCATCGACAATGCCGTCGATGAGGCTCTTGCGGGAGCCTGCAACCATATCATCGTGACCTTGCATGACGATGGTTCCGTTGAAGTGGCGGACAATGGCCGAGGCATTCCGGTGGACGTGGAGCCGAAAACCAAGCTCACCGGCGTGGAAGTGGTGCTGACCAAGCTGCATGCCGGCGCCAAATTCGGCAATTCCTCGTATGGCGCTTCCGGCGGTCTGCATGGTGTCGGCTCATCCGTGGTGAACGCATTGAGCTCCCGTCTCGACGTGGAAGTGGATCGTGACGGCAAAACCCACCACATGGCTTTCCATCAGGGCCACCCCGGAGTGTATTCCGACGTTGATCCGGAACACCCGTCTCCCGATTCGCCATTCAAGAAGACGCGCAAGAATCGTCCCACCGAACTTGAGATCATCGGCAAAGTCAGTCCGAAGACCACGGGTACCCGCATCCGCTATTGGGCGGATCCGGAGATTTTCAACGACACCGCTGAATTCAGCTATGACCAGCTCATCGACCGTGTACGGCAGACCAGTTTCCTGGTGCCAGGGCTGAAAATCACCGTCATCGACGAGAACATTCCCGAAACCGGCGACGAGTCCATTGACGAAATGCTGGAAGTCGATGACAATGTCATCGAACAGGTGACGGAAGAGAACACGTCCGCTGAAACGGATGATATCGGAACCTCTGCCGACATACTGCAGGAGGATTCAGCCGAAGCTGATGAGTCAGCCGAATCGCAAGAAAACGATGCTGCCACGCAATCGCAGGAAACCGTTTCCCAGCCCGTGCAGCCGAAATATCCGCATGCGCGCGTCGAAGAATTCTGCCATACCGGAGGCGTGAAGGATTTCGTCGACTTCCTGTCCAAAGGCGAAGCGGTCTCCGATATTTGGCGCATCGCCGGCGAGGACACGTATGTTGAAGAAACGCAGGCGGTCGGAGACGATGGTGAACTGCATGCGCAGAAGGTGACGCGTGATTGCGCAGTCGATATCGCCATGCGATGGACCAACGGCTACGACACCACCATGCGCAGCTTCGTCAACGTGGTGGAGACGCCCGGCGGCGGCATGCACGTGGACGGCTTCCTCCAAGGCATCACCAAGCAGGTGCGCAAGGCCATCGAGGACAACGCGCGCAAACTCAAGGTGAATCTCAAGGATTCCCATATGAAGGTGGAACGTGACGACATTCTCGCCGGTCTGGTGGCCGTTGTCACCGTCCGCATCGCCGAACCGCAGTTCCAAGGCCAGACCAAGGACGTGCTCGGCACCGCGCAAGTCAAGCCGATCGTCTCCAGAATGACCGATAAGCAGTTCGGTGAGATGATTACCGGCTCCAAACGCGGTTACAAGGAACAGTCCGGCCGCGTGCTGGAGAAAATCGTCGGCGAAATGCATGCCCGCGTGCAGGCGCGCAAGACCAAGGAAGTCACACGCCGTAAGAACGCGCTTGAATCCGCGTCCATGCCGCCGAAACTGTCCGACTGCCAGCCCGGCAATGACGATGTGGCCGAACTGTTCATCGTCGAGGGTGATTCCGCATTGGGCACAGCCAAGGCCGCCCGTAATTCCGGTTTCCAAGCGTTGCTGCCGATTCGAGGCAAAATCCTCAACGTGCAGAAGGCATCGCTCGCGCAGATGCTGTCCAACAAGGAATGCGCAGCCATCATCCAGGTGGTCGGCGCAGGATCCGGCGCAAGCTTCGACATCGAACAGGCCCGATACAACAAGATCATCATGATGACCGATGCCGATGTCGACGGCGCGCACATCCGCATCCTGCTGCTGACGCTGTTCTACCGGTACATGCGGCCGCTTATCGAATACGGTCATGTGTATGCCGCAGTGCCGCCGCTGCATCGTATCGCGTTGACGGGTACGCATAAGGGCGAGTACATCTACACGTATTCCGATGATGAGTTGGCAGGCAAACTCGCCGAGCTTGATAAAAAGCACATCGGCTACAACGAGGACATCCAGCGTTACAAGGGTTTGGGTGAGATGGACGCCGACCAGCTGGCCGATACCACCATGGATCCGCGCACCCGCATGCTGCGCCGTATCCGCATGGAGGACGCCGAACAGGCCAGCCACATCTTCAGCCTGCTCATGGGTGATGACGTGCCGCCGCGCAAGGCGTTCATCGTGGAGAACGCCGACGATTTCGACCGTTCCAAGATCGACACCTGATATTGCATGGCGATTGCGATTGGCGGGCCTTGCGTTACGGCGGAGACCCGCTTTTCGTGTATGCACGATAATGCAAAAACGTCGGTCGATAGTGCAAGATACAAAATACCGTTTGGTAGGTAACTTTGGATAAAATAGCGGAGTATTTTCGTGATTTTATTGCCGCAAACATAAAACATACAAGGAGCTGACTGTGGCCAATTTGCTGCTCGCCGTGATTTACATCGCCTTCATCAGTCTGGGTCTGCCGGACGCGGTGCTCGGCGCCGCATGGCCGACGATGAGCGGCGACCTGCATGCGCCGATTTCCTGGGCGGGTGGCATTTCCATGACGATTTCCGCCGGCACCATCGTGTCCGCGCTGCTATCCGACCGCATGACCTTGCGGTTCGGTGCAGGCAAGGTCACGGCAGTGTCCGTTGCGTTGACGGCGTTCGCATTGTTCGGCTTCTCCATCTCGCCGAATTACTGGATGCTGCTGCTCTTCGCCATTCCGTACGGCTTGGGCGCGGGCGGCGTCGATGCGGCGCTCAACAACTATGTGGCAATCCACTACGAAAGCCGTCACATGAGCTGGCTGCACGCCATGTGGGGCTTGGGCACTCTGCTTGGCCCGTACATCATGGCAAGCGCATTGGGTGCCGGCCATGGTTGGGCGTGGGGCTACCGGACCATCTCCATTCTGCAGGTCGTGCTCACCGCGGTGCTGGTGCTGAGCCTGCCGTTGTGGAAGGCGCGTAAGACCGTCGAACCGCAGCGGACGAGTGAAACCTCTTCCGTGCAATCCGCGCAGTCCGAGCAATCGGAAGGGGAAACGGCTGACCGGCGCAAGCCGCTTGGTATTCGCGGTGTGCTCGCCATCCGTGGCGCCCGCGAGATCCTCGTGATGTTCTTCTGCTATTCCGCGCTCGAATCGACCGCCATGTTGTGGGCCAGCAGCTATATGGCGCTTGGCAAGGGCATCGACAAGACCACGGCGGCCATGTGGGGAAGCCTGTTTTGCATCGGCATCACCGTCGGACGTCTCGCCAGCGGTTTCCTGACCATGAAACTGAACGATCCGGCCATGATTCGTCTTGGCCAGGCGTTGGTGCTGACCGGCATCGTCATCATGCTCCTGCCGTTGCCGCACAATATCGGCACCATCGCGGGACTAATGGTCATCGGTTTGGGCTGCGCGCCGATCTATCCGTGCGTCATCCATTCCACTCCTGCTTATTTCGGCGAGGACAAATCGCAGGCCATCGTCGGCATGCAGATGGCTTGCGCCTATGTGGGATCGATGTGCATGCCGCCGCTGTTCGGGCTGATCGCGCAACATGTTTCGGTCAACCTGTTCCCGTTCTATCTGGTGGTGTTCCTGGCGCTGATGGTCGCCATGCATGAGACTTTGCGCCGCAAGTGCGGCGACCGTGCGGCCGCCTGACGACGCCATATGTGAGACGCTCGAATGTGTCAGCCGGGCGGTGTGCTCGAATGAGCCGACGACGGTGGATGACGAGCTTTCCGCCGGTTGTGGATGATGTCTGAAGGCGATGCCATAATCGAACGTATGTACGAATGCATGGACTTGTTCTCGGAGGCTACCAATGCCTGGTTCAAGCATGCGTTCAATGCTCCGACGGAGGCGCAACGTTTGGCATGGCCGGCCATCCGCTCCGGCGAGAACGTGTTGGTGGTGGCGCCCACCGGCTCCGGCAAGACATTGTGCGCCTTCCTTTCCGCAATCGACCGTCTGATGACGAAGGAGGGCGATGACTTATTGCGGACGTCCGGCGGTGGGGACGGCACGGCTGAATCCGATTGCAATGCCAAGAAACGTAAACCCGTCCGCGGCGTCAAGGTCCTGTATATTTCGCCATTGAAGGCTCTGGGCGTGGATGTGGCCAAGAACCTCCAAGCGCCATTGGCTGGCATCGCCGGACAGTGCGAGGCGATGGGATTGCCATCGCCGAAAGTCAGCGTGGGCATACGAAGCGGCGACACCACGCCGCAGGAACGGCGCAGAATCGTCAGCCATCCGCCGGATATCCTCGTAACCACGCCAGAATCGCTATTCCTGCTGCTCACCTCCAAGGCGCGACGGATACTTTCCGCCGTTGATACCGTTATCGTGGATGAAGTGCACGCCATCGCGGGCTCCAAACGTGGCGCGCACCTGGCGCTGAGCTTGGAACGATTGGAAAGCCTTGCCGGCCGGTCTGTCCAACGCATCGGGCTTTCCGCCACTGTGGAACCGCCGGCCGAAGCCGCACGTTTCCTTGGCGGCACGCGGCCGGTACGCGTCATCAGACCCGAATCGCACCCCGACATGGATCTGAAAGTGGTGGAACCGCTTTCGGCCATGCGCGATCCCGTCTCCGACGACGCAGGGCGGAGGGCAGGCGCCGTGAAACTTCCGAACCGCCATACCACGCATATTTCCGGGGTGGGTCCTGCCATGGAGGCATTGGCGGAACGTAAAGGACTGACTTCGGTCGGGGGAGATGAACATACCTCACGGGTTTCGACCGGAGGTTCGGTATGGCCGGCCATCGAACGCAGCGTGCTTGACGAAGTGCTGAAACACCACACCACCCTCGTGTTCGTCAACTCCCGTGGCCTTGCGGAAAAACTCACCGCACGGCTCAACGACCTGTATGCGCAATTGCGCACATCCCGGAAAACTGGGTCTGAAACCGCCGTCAAAGCGGACGCAGGGCGGGATGCGCTGTCCGACCGTAGGCTTGGCCGAACGGACTTGAGTGTGTCGGACAACGCATCCCAGCCGGAGTCCACAGCCAGTGATTCCACCCAGCCGTATCCGGATCTGGGCTCCCCGGAAGGCCGTGAAGGCTTCGCCAAACACTACGATTCCGTGGTCGGATCCACCACCATGCTGGTCTCCTCGCATGCGGACGCCGACGCGATCGCCATGGCGCATCATGGTTCCGTTTCCAAAGACCGGCGCAAACAGATCGAAGAGCAGCTCAAACGCGGCCAATTGCGTTGCGTGGTCGCCACATCGAGCCTTGAACTCGGCATCGACATGGGTTCAGTGGATCTGGTCATCCAGATCGCACCGCCATTGTCCGTGTCCTCGGGATTGCAGCGGGTGGGGCGCGCCGACCACAAGGTCGGGGGAGTCTCGCATGCACTGTTCTACCCGATTACACGAGAGCAAATCATCGGCACGGCCGCAAGCATCGAATGCATGCGCTCCGGAGACATCGAAACACTGACCATTCCATGCACCCCCTTGGACGTGCTTGCCCAGCAAACCGTCGCCGCCGCGGCGATGGATGATCTGAAACCAGACGACTGGTACGTGACCGTGCGCAAGGCCGCGCCATTCGAAGATCTCGACAGAACCATGTTCGATGCTGTGATGGGCATGATGACCGGTGCCTACAACGGCGAGGATTTCTCCGCCTTCCGACCTCCATTGCAATACAACGAAGAGGCGGGTCTCATCTCCGCGCGCCCTGGCGCTCAACGACTGGCCGTGACCAGCGGAGGCACCATACCCGACCGAGGAACCTACACCGTGGTGCTTCCCGAAGAAGGCTCCGGACCGGGCCCACGCAAAGTGGGGGAGCTGGATGAGGAAATGGTGTACGAATCCCGGGTTGGAGACGTCATCACCCTCGGCACATCGACCTGGCAGATCCAGGAAATCACCCGGGACCGTGTGGTGGTGGTTCCTGCTCCAGGGCGTACCGCCCGACTGCCGTTCTGGCATGGCGAAGGCGACGGGCGGGACGCGGCATTCGGACGGTCCCAAGGCCGATTCATACGCGATATGGCGCAAGGACTACGCGCGGAAGTCTCGGACGGCATCGCAGGAGACAAGACCAGCCGATTCGACACGACAACAATCGCACGTCTACGTCGTGACGGATTGGACGACAACGCCATCGGCAATCTTGCCGACCTGCTTGCCGAACAGCGCGCCGCCACGGGAACGATTCCCAACGACCGTGAGCTGGTCGTCGAACGCTGCCAGGATGAAGAAGGCGATTGGCGTGTGATCGTCCACTCGCCATACGGCAGACGCGTGCACGAACCATGGGCCATGGCCATCACCACATGTATCAAACAACGATACGGGTTCGATGGGCAGGTATACGCGGCCGACGACGGCATCATCATCCGCCTCCCGGACGGCGACGGCAACCTGCCGATCCGCGAGCTGCTGCTGTTCGACATGGACGAGCTGCAACGCATCATCGAAACGCAAGTCGGCGAAAGCGTGCTGTATGCCGCACGATTCCGAGAATGCGCGGCGCGATCGCTGTTCCTGCCACGCGCCAACCCCGGCAAACGCGTCCCCTTATGGCAGCAGCGGCTGCGCGCGGCGCAACTGCTCAACGCCGCCCGAACTCGGAAGAACTTCCCGTTGCTGTTGGAAACCGCACGCGAATGCCTACAGGACGTGTACGATCTGCCCGCGCTGAAACATGTGATGTCCGGATTACGCTCCGGCGTCATCTCTTTGAGCGAGACCGTCACGGAAACGCCGTCGCCGTTCGCGGAAAACATGCTGTTCGGATACGTGGGCGCGGTCATGTACCAATACGACGTGCCGCAAGCCGAACGCAGCACGCAACTGCTGTCCATGGACCCGGAAGTGCTGGAACGTCTTCTGGGCGCCACGGACATGGCTTCGCTGTTGGATGCCGACGTCATCGCGCAGATTGGGAAGGAGCTTGCCGGACGGACGTTCTGGAACGATTTGGACGAGACCGACATTGCCGGCCGTGTGGCGCGATATGTCAAAACGCATGGCCCATTCACCGCGGATCAGATGATCGCCGAACTGGGATTGGACGCTGTCCAAGGCGTACGCATGTTGGATGAATTACATGCCAAAGGCGAACTGCTGAAAGGCCATTTCGTCGATGATGCGGCCGGAGCGGACGCCAATGGTTCCGATGATTCAGCATCGGAACGGTCACCTCGGCAAATGCCCCAGCAATGGCTCCACAAAGACGTGTTTCGGCGTATCCGCGCGCTTTCGCTTGCCAAGGCACGCAAAGCCATCAAGCCGGTGGAACCGGCCGTCTATCAGGCGTTCCTGTTGGACAGACAAGGTGTCGGACCTGTGGGTGGCGCCCGATATGAAGGCGTCGACGGGCTGATGCGTGTGATCGAACAGCTTGAAGGCATATACCTCAACGCCTCCGTTTGGGAATCCTCGGTCTTCCCCGCACGCGTTCGCGACTACCAACCGAGTATGTTGGACGAATTGCTCGCATCCGGAGACGTGGTATGGGTCGGCTCCAAAATCAATGGTTCCAACGCCAAGGAAGCCGGCGGCATCGCATTCCATCCAGCTGATTCACGGCTGCTGGTGAAACCCGGCGAACAATCGCAGAACAATGCCTATAGTGCCGGAACCATGACCGTGCCGGAGACGATACTTGCCGCATTATCGAATGGGGGAGCCTTCCATGCGCGGCAGCTTTCCACAGCCGCCAAAGCCATCTGGCAGGAACATGCGGAAGTCAACGTGAATCCTGAAACAGGGGAAATCATCCTTCCCGCATGGGGCGAAAGCCAGTTCGAGGAAGCCTTGTGGTCCTTGGTATGGCAAGGCAAAGTGACGAACAGTTCATTCGCTCCCGTTCGGGCCTTGGCTCAAAGCACGGTTTCAGTGCGCGCGCCACGCACTGCCGCACGCAGACGCGTACGGATCCACGCCTCGACACCGGCGACGCTCGGTGGATTATGGTCCGCGGTCGACTCGTCCCGGACCAGTCTAATGGCGATACCGGATCAAACGGACGATACCGCCGGCAAACCAACAGCCGGCATCGAGGAATACGACATCGCATTGATCGAATCGCTGCTCGACCGATATGGCGTGATCGCCGCTCCGCTAATCGACAAGGAGCAGGTCGCAGGCGGATTCTCCGGACTATACCCGGTACTCAAACGTATGGAGGAACACGGCAATCTGGTCAGAGGCATGTTCGTCAAAGGATTCGGAGCGGCCCAATTCGCCGGACGTGACACAGTGGACGCCTTGCGCGGCGACGACGAGGCGCGCAGCCAATCCTGCGTGGCGCTCGACGTGACCGACCCGGCCAACCTGACAGGCTCCGCGATCACGTGGCCCGAACAACACCATATGAAACCGGCGCGCAGAGCGGAATCGGCCATCGTGCTCGACCACGGCATGCCGGTGCTGTTCGCCGTGCCGAAAAGCCACAGAATCGTCAGCTTCACCGATGACGAGCGAATATTGCAGCCGGCATGTACGGAACTTGCCTATGCATTGCAGCATCAGTCCAAGGGCAGCGTCAGCTTCGCCGAAATGAACGGTGAATCATTGAAGGAACGCAACGAATACAGACGTTTGCTGCATGCTGCCGGGTTCGTGGACAGCCCACAAGGCATGAAGCTATATGGCTGAACCAAGCCGGAGGCACTTTCACCCAGCCTGCTCATTCAACCTGGCGGCCCAAGTGCGCAAAACGGGAAGGCCCTGAACCGGAAGAAGAACCAGTCCAGAGCCCCGCCAATCGATTTCGTCGAATCAGCCAACCACCGCAATCGGCGCCGACAGATCCGTACCGGAACCATCGCGTCGCATATCAGGCTTCGGCAATTCCACAGGAGCGCCACTTTGCGTGGAAGCATGCAACGGATACGCGCCCACGAACGCGAGAATCAACGTATCCTGCCCCTTGAGGAATCGCTGCGAACGCACGCCACCCGTACCACGGCCCTTCGTCGGATACATCTCCAACGGCGTGACCTTCGCGGCACCGTTTTCAGTGCCAGGCAACGCTTCGGAATCGCCGGCAACCGTCAATACCACGGCTCCGGAAGCGGAGAACAGTCCATTCTCGCCTTCTTCGTAATTCCATGTCACCTTGCCGTCAGGCACCACCGCGAACGCGGCCGCCGAACACCCCTCAGCCAGACGAATGCCCGCCATGCCGCCAGCGGTACGGCCCTGCGGACGCACATTCTTCGCTTCGAACGTCAACAACGAGGAATCGGTGGACACAAACACCAGACGATCCTCATCACGGGCTTCGGCAGCGGCAAGCACTTCGTCATCATCCTTCAAATCGATGACGCTCCACGAATCCATTGTGGTCGGAGATTCACGGTTCCAACGCTTGACCACGCCGTTGCGGGTGCCCAACGCCAAAGGAACAAGCTGACCGTCGTCATCCGTGGACGGCATATCAATCGCAGCAATCACCCGTTCGCCGCGGATCGGATCGGTGTTCTCCGTCATGCCCAGCAGTTCCTCGGCCTTCACACCACCCGTGACACTGAGCGGCCCATCCGCGGAAACCTTCGGCAATTCGACCACATGGGCCAGCACCAGACGACCCGCTGAAGTAACCAAGCCGTATGAGGAACGTGTGGACGTGCGGAACATCGAAACGATCTGATCATCCTTGGCGCGTCCGTCGGAAGCCGAACGATTCTCCCAACGTTCCACCGCATCCTCGGAAGTGCGTGCGATCAGGCCCGTGGCGGACAGCATCACCGCGCACGGCTCGTCATCAATCTGCAGAGCCGATGCGGTGGCATTCTCATCGCCGGCCTTCTTTGCGGCCTTTGCGGCTGCGGCGACATCGGCTGCTGCGGAGGATACGGTCGCGGCGGCGCGCGCGGCAGCCATCGCGTTTGCAGAGACGCCATCATCGCCATGCGCCACAACAGGCGTCAAATTGCCTTCCTCATCCTCATCCAGCAGCACCGTGCGCCGGGGAGTGCCGTATTTGGCCACGGCGTCATCCATTTCGTCAATGACCACGCCGTCAAGCGCCTCATCGGAAGCAAGAATGCGTTCAAGCTCTTCGATACGCCGCTTCAGATCGTCGCGTTCCGCCTCAAGCTCGATACGACTCATCTTGGTCAGACGGCGCAGCCGCAAGTCAAGAATGTACTGTGCCTGAATCTCATCCAGATCGAATACGGCGATAAGCTTTGTTTTCGCGGCCTCGGCATCATCAGAAGAGCGAATCACCTGAATGACCTCGTCGATGTCCACCATGGCGAGCAGCAAGCCCTCCACCAAGTGCAGCCGCTCAAGCGCCTTCTTCCTGCGGAATTCACTGCGTCGGCGGATCACCACACGACGATGGTCCACCCACACCTGAAGCATTTCCTTCAATCCCATGGTGTGCGGACGGCCATTGACCAACGCCACATTGTTGATGGTGAAATTGTCCTGCAACGGCGTGTGTTTGAACAGCTGCGCCAGCACCGCGTTCGGATCGAACCCGGTTTTGATTTCGATGACGAGGCGTGTGCCGTTATGCCGGTCAGTCAGATCGATGGCACCGGAAATGCCGTCCAGCTTACGGTTCTTCACACCTTCGGAAATACGTTCCAACACACGTTCCGGACCCACCATGAACGGCAGTTCCGTCACGACGATGGCCTTTTTACGAGCCGTCACGTTTTCGATATGCGTCACGGAACGCGTGGTCAACGCGCCACGACCCGTCTCGTACGCCTCGCGGATGCCCTTGCGGCCCACAATCACGCCGCCGCCCGGCCAATCCGGACCCGGCACGTAGCGCATCAACTCCTCTAACGTCGCGTCGGGATGGCGCATAAGATGCTTGGCCGCAGCCACCACCTCGCCAAGATTGTGCGTGGCCATATTCGTGGCCATGCCGACGGCAATGCCGGAACCACCATTGACCAGCAGGTTCGGAATCGCGGCAGGCAGCACAGTCGGCTCCTGAAGCTTGTTATCGTAATTCGGCGTGAAATCGACGGTATTTTCGGCGATATCGGCATTCATGCCCAACGCGGCCGGCGCCATACGAGCCTCGGTATAACGAGAAGCAGCAGGACCGTCATCGAGAGAACCGAAATTGCCGTGACCGTCCACCAATGGCAGCCGCATCGCGAACGGCTGCGCCAAACGTACCATCGCCTCGTAAATCGCGGAATCGCCATGCGGATGGAGCTTGCCCATCACTTCGCCAACCACACGCGCCGACTTCATATACGGCCGGTCCGGATTGAGGTTCATCTGACCCATCTGATAGATGATGCGTCGTTGCACCGGCTTGAGACCGTCCCTGGCATCAGGCAGCGCTCGGGCGTAAATCACCGAATACGCGTATTCGAGGAACGACTTGCTCATTTCCTCGTTCAACGGCGTTTCGACGATGTTCTCCTTGACCGTACGCGGGTCAAAGGCTGGTTTTGCCGGTTTGCGGTGCGACACCATGCGGTGGTTCTCCTCACGGAAAGGTTATGGTAATCAACCTAGCAATATTACCAGCTGGTACTGCCGCGGTGCTTGAATGGGAACCATGAGTGTTGAAGTGCCCGAAATCGACCAGCTGCTAGCCATGACCAGTCCGGCACGATATGGCGACGAACTGCCGGATGAGGGCGGCCGCGGCGGTGCTCTCCACCTATCCTCGGTACTTCCCGCCATTTCCAGTGCCATCGGGCATCCGATTCCAACGGCCATCCATGCCGATCCGAAACGACTCCAAGAGGCACTTGGCCTGCCGGACGCGCGTTCGGCAGTCGTGGTCCTGGTGGACGGTCTCGGATATTGGAACATCAATATGAGATTGGGACATTCACCCTATCTACGGTCGCTGATGGCGGACAGCGTTAACCAGCGGCCAATCGCCACATGCATGCCCAGCACCACCGTGGCCGCAATGTCCACGTTCGGTACCGGCACATGCCCCGGATTAACCGGCATGACGGGATATACGCAGCTCAATCCCGACAATGGCGAAATCTGCCAGCTCATCTCTTTCAAAAACGCGCCCGCACCGCTGAAACTGCAACAGCAGCCGACCATATTCGAACGATTGGCGGAACAGGACGTTCGCGTCACCAGTTCGGGACTGCTGAAATTCGCGTTCTCCGCGTTGACTCAGGCGGCGTTACGTGGCAGCGACTACATCTCCAATGACGATCCACGCCGACGTATCATGACCGCGGCGAAAGCGGCGAACACGCCCGGACTGACATACGTGTACCTGCGCGACGTGGACAAGATCGGACACAATTACGGCTGGGACTCCGACAAGTGGATCGGCACATATGAGCGTATCGACGCCCAGTTGTCTTTGCTGCGTCGAAGTGTGCCGAAGAACACGCTGATCGTCATCGTGGCGGATCATGGCATGATAACCGCCGACCCGGAAGCCTGCATCGACATAGCGTCCGAACCCCAGCTGATGCGGGGCGTCGCGAATGTCGGCGGCGAACCACGCTGTGTCATGCTTTATGGCGAGGATGGCGAGAATCCGGAGGACATCGCCGCTCGTTGGCGTGACGTGCTGGGGGAGCGCGCCCAGGTGCGCACCCGCTGGCAGGCAATCGAGGAAGGCGTCTACGGACCAGTCGATGAACGCGTCAAGTCGATGATCGGCGATGTGGTCGTCTCCGCTGCGGGCTCTACCACCATTGTCGATTCCCGCACACAGGCGGAGAAGGCGATGCATCTGCCCAGCGTGCACGGGTCGCTGACCTACATGGAATCTGATATTCCATGCCTGATTGACGTGGCTTGATTGAATGATCCGAACGTCTGAACGGATGTTGCCGTGGGATGTTAGGGAACGTTAATCAGTCACCGAACAGAATTTCATCCCAACTCGGCACTGCGGAGCGTCCTGCACGGCGCTTCGATTTGGTGGTGCTCTGACTATGAGGATCGGATGATGTCATCTTGGACTTATCGGACTGCTGCTCGCCGGCGGATTGCGTGTTTTGCGAGTTTTGGGCAGGTTCCGTCGTTGAAGGGGCGGGGTGCTGCGTCGTCGCGATTTCCGGACGGTTCGGCAGCGGAACGGTCGCCGATGGCTGAGTCTCAACGGTGGTCTTGATATTCGTGGCTTGTGGTGCAACCGGTTCCGGAGCATTCCAAGCGGACACCGTCTGTTCGATACGTGCGGAACGTGCGGAATCGCCCGGCAAATTCAATGATGCGAGAAAATTCTGGTCGACCTGCTTCTCGGTGTGTCCTTCCGTCGGCGTGTCTTGCTCGCCGATGAGCTTGCGTGCCGTTGCGTTCAGACAGTTGACCGCGTTGTCATGCATGTTCCAAGACCATTCCGCACGGGCGGCATGACCTGCGGAATCGAACTCCGCGGTAATCTTCCACGGTTCCAAACCGCGTCTGGTGGCCTTCCACCGCACATCCTCCAACCGTACGTGGGCTGCGGCGAAAGTGCGTTCGATCAGTTCGGAAAGCGTGCGCACACGGCTTTCCTTCGGCGCGGGGACCGCCAGGAACTGTTCGATCGCATATTGCTTTTCGGTTTCCACCGCCGCCGAGAAACGCCGAACAAGCGCTTCGCTCAACGAATATCGCTCCGCCACGCGGGTCGGATTGGCTCCGGCTCGAATCAAGGATTGGATTTGGGAGATCGGCAGCGTGGAAGGCGCTTGCTGCTGACGCTCCTCTTGGGTTTCGGTGCGAATCTGTTTTGCCTCCAAAATGGCTCTTTCAAGCGCTTCATCGACCTTGACGGCGAATTTGCCGGCACCTGAAACAAAGACGAGCTCACCGGTTTCACTCACATGATCGAACCGTGCATCTTCGAGCGCATTCTCAGGCACAACACACCACTTTCCCTTAGATTTTTCTATTAATTCTATTGTGCCCCACGTGTCGGATTTTACGAGTATTTCAATTCGTGTATCCTAGCGGGGGAAAAGTCATGTATTCTATGGCGCATAAGCACCATAGATGACGAAAGGAATCTCGATGGCACAGGATTATGATTCCCCGCGCAACAAAGACGAGGACGAGGAGTCGCTCCAGGCTTTGAGCAAGGGTTCTCAGAACAATTCCAACGATATGGACGATGACGAGAACGCCATTGCCGAAGACTACGAGCTGCCGGGCGCCGATTTGAGCAATGAGGACGCTTCGGTGACCGTCATTCCGATGCAGGGCGACGAGTTCATCTGCTCCGAATGCTTCCTGGTGAAGCATCGCAGCCAGCTTGCCTACACTACCGACGACGGACAGCCGGTATGCAAGGAGTGTGCGGCCTGATGGCGTTCGACGAGGCATACAACGAGCCGGAAAACGTCGAGGTTCTGGTAAAGTCGCTGGATCCCGGGCAGCCGGCTCAGCTGCATTACGCCCATGCCGGAGATGCCGGTGCCGATCTGCGCACCACCGAAGAAGTGACGTTGAAGCCGTTCCAGCGGGCGCTGGTGCCCACGGGAGTGGCAATCGCATTGCCTGCCGGCTATGTGGCGCTGGTGCATCCGCGTTCGGGACTCGCCGTCAAGCAGGGCGTCACGGTGCTTAACGCGCCGGGAACCATCGACGCTGGGTACCGTGGCGAAATCAAGGTGCCGTTGATCAACCTCGATCCGGAACGCGCCGTGACGTTCCATCCGGGCGACCGCATCGCACAGCTGGTCATCCAACGCTACGTCGAGGCAAAATTCATCGAGGCGCAGACCCTGCCCGGATCCGACCGCGCGGAACGTGGCTTCGGATCAACCGGCGTTGCGTCCTGACGGGACTGCAATACACAAAGACCGAGGATGTATCCGGCCGTGCAACACGCGGCCGGATACATCCGTCATATGGTGATGCGCGGGTACTATAGGGTACATTCCAAGCGAGGAGGAGCGAAATGAGCGACATGGATCATGAGGTTCGTTCGGCCAGAATGTTGGGCTGCGAGATCAGCACGAATCCGCTTGACCCGCTTGAACCAATCCTCAAGATGTGCGAATACCACCATCCCGACGAGGACATGAGCATTCTCGCGAGAGCCTACCGGCGCGCCGTCAACCAGCATTCGTCGCAACGGCGTAAATCCGGCGAGCCGTACATCATCCATCCGCTTGCAGTGGCGCAGATCCTCGCCGATCTTGGCATGGGGCCGCTGGTTGTGGCAGCGGGCCTTCTGCACGACACGGTGGAGGACACCGACTACACGCTCGACGAATGCCGCGCCGAATTCGGCGACACGGTGACCGGCCTGGTGGACGGCGTCACGAAGCTTTCCAAAATGGAATACGGCGATTCCGCCCAGGCCGAGACCATCCGCAAAATGGTGGTGGCGATGAGCCGCGACGTGCGCGTGCTGGTGGTCAAGCTCGCCGACCGTGTGCACAACGCCCGTACATGGCGTTACGTCAAGCAGTCGAACGCGCAGAAAAAGGCACGTGAAACGCTGGATGTGTATGCGCCGCTCGCCAACCGTCTTGGCATGAACGCCATCAAAACCGAGTTGGAAGAACTCAGCTTCAAGGTTCTGTATCCGAAGATCTACAACGAGATTGTGGTATTGGTGGCCCGTCGCGCCGGACAACGCGACGTGTACCTGAAGCAGATTCTCGCCGAAATCAATGAGGATCTCGACGAACAGCACATCAAAGCCTATGTGACGGGCCGTCCGAAGGACTACTTCTCCATTTACCAGAAGATGATCGTGCGCGGGCACGATTTCGCCAACATTTATGATTTGGTGGGCGTGCGTATCATCGTCGACACGATTCAGGACTGCTATGCGGCGTTGGGTGCCGTGCATGCGCGGTGGAACCCTGTTCCCGGCCGTTTCAAAGACTATATCGCCATGCCGAAGCTCAACATGTACCAGAGCCTGCACACCACGGTGGTCGGCCCCGGCGGCAAGCCGGTGGAGATTCAGATCCGCACGTGGGACATGCACCGCCGCGCGGAATTCGGCATCGCTGCGCATTGGAAGTACAAGGAGAACGGCCAAGCCGGACGCGCGTTGAGCTCGCCTGACAAGTCCGACCGCAAGCGTGGCGAAAACCAGGAGCTGAGCGAGGCCGACAACCTCAAATGGATTCAGCAACTTGCCGACTGGACGAGCGAAACGCCGGATTCCGACGAATTCCTTGGCTCCCTCAAAGAGGATTTGGGCGCGGCAGAGGTCTACGTGTTCACGCCGAAAGGCAAGATCGTCTCGCTTCCCGCCGAAGCCACTCCGATTGATTTCGCTTATGCGGTGCACACCGAGGTCGGTCACCGTACCATGGGTGCGCGCGTGAACGGACGATTGGTGCCGCTTGATACCAAGCTCGAGAATGGCGATACCGTTGAAATATTGACATCCAAGTCCGAATCCGCAGGTCCGTCGCGTGATTGGCTGAGCTTCGCCAAGAGCCCGAAGGCACGCAACAAGATTCGTCAATGGTTCAGCAAGGAACGCCGTACCGAAGCCGTCGAGGAAGGCCGTGACGAGCTGACGCGCGCCATGCGCAAGCGCAACCTGCCAATCACCACGCTGCTGACTCCGGAAGCATTGGTGGGTGTCGCCGACGAGTTGAACCTTGCCAACGCGGAAGCCGTGTTCGTGGCGATTGGTGATGGCCAGATCTCCACGCAGAACGTCATCTCGCATCTGGTCCGTGACGCGGGCAGCGACGAGGTGGATGAGGAAGTCGAGCAGGAGGCGTTGCCGCTCAAGCAGGTGGAGCGTACCAAGAAGACCACCAGCTCGTTGGGCATCTCCGTCAAGGGCGTGGGGGACATCTGGGTCAAGCTGGCCCGATGCTGCATGCCGGTTCCTGGAGACAAGATCATCGGCTTCATCACCCGCAACCAAGGCGTGTCCGTGCATCGCGTGGACTGCCAGAACATGCTCGAACTGGAGAAACGCCAGCCCGAACGTGTGGTGGATGTGCAGTGGACCAGCACCAAGGGCGTGTTCATGGTCAAGATCCAGGTCGAGGCGCTTGACCGTCCGCATCTGCTGAGCGATGTGACACGCGTGCTGTCCGACCACGGCGTGAACATTATCTCCGGCTCGATTTCCACCGGCACCGACCGTGTGGCCACCAGCCAATTCAGCTTCGAAATGGCCGATCCGCAGCATCTGAACACTCTGCTCGCCGCCGTGCGTAAAATCGAAGGCGTGTTCGACGTGTACCGCATCACCGGCGCGAAGGATTCCGCGGAACCGCGACTGCGCAAAATGTGATGTTGACGAATCACATAAGCCGGTGATTGCAAGCAAACGCCTCTATAAATAAAATGAAGAAAGCCCCTCAATCGAGGGGCTTTCCTATATTGTACGACTGTACGGGAAACGCTTACTTGAGCACTTCCACAGACACGATGCCGACCGGCTCGGTCGGACGGTCCATGCGATCGGTGTTCACGGCTTCGAGCTTGTCGACCACTGCCTTGGAATCGTCATCCGCAACCTCGCCGAAGATGGTGTGGTGGCCGTCGAGCCACGGGGTCGGCACGGTGGTGATGAAGAACTGGGAACCGTTGGTGCCGTGGATCTTGCCGTCCATGCCACGACGCAGGCCGGCGTTCGCCATGGCCAGCAGGTACGGGTGGTCGAACTTCAGATCAGGAACAATTTCATCGTCGAAGTCGTAGCCCGGGCCGCCGGTGCCGTTGCCCAGCGGGCAGCCACCCTGAATCATGAAATCCTTGATGATGCGGTGGAAGGTTAGACCGTTGTAGAAAGGCTCATGGGAAGGCTGGCCGGTCATCGGATCGATCCATTCCTTCTCGCCGGTGGCAAGGCCGAGGAAATTGGCCACGGTTTCCGGGGTTTCGTCGTCGAACAGGTTGATTTTGATGTCACCTTCGGAGGTGCGCATGATGATGGTAGTCATGGTCCCCAGTGTCTCATGGGCTTGAGACCGGCCGGAAACCCCAATCCCGTCATGCTTCGAGGGGCTGGACGGGGAACCCGAGCCGGACGGGACCCCGAACGGCACGAAACCGGCCAAGGCACCTTTAGCTGCACCTGAGATTCCACCCTCGACCGGGGCGTCGGGGTTGAATGGACTGACAAGGAACCTGGGGGAGCCGGCACCTACCAGAGCACCTGGTTTCTCGGCAAACACTCCATACTTAGGCTTGGTCGATTCGGTATATCCAGTTTTTAATTGCGACATCAATGAATCATCCATGAGTGCCTCGGCTGTGGTTCCGAGAAAATCGGCAGATTTGACCAAATCCGCCACTGACCATGCAATTCGCCCCTTCATTTTGTTAGTCATGGTCGGCCGCTGTATGCCTAGAAAAGCGGCAAGAGCACTCTGTGATTTGTTTTGTGCAGTCAAAAGCATTTTGACGTTCCAGGCAATTACAGACTCTGCATATTGCACTTCAGTGTCGACGTTTTTCTTGGCTGTTGCTGGGGCTGATGTGGTCATTGTTAGTCCTCTGTTATGCGTGTTTCTAATAGATAACAACAAGTGTATCCATCGATTTGCGTTTCGTCAAAGGAAACGCTATATTGTTAGTTATGAAGAAACAACAGGACGCGAAAGGAACATCCGACATGAAGGAATGGCTAAAAGCACAGGGGATTTCCTATCGCAAACTTGCCGCCTCCATGGGGTCATCGGCTGCGACTGTTTGTAAAAAGTTGAATGGTGAGACTCCCTGGCAGCAGCGGGATTTGCTGTTCTTCCATGACAAGTTCGGCTTGTCGTCTGATTTTGTTCTTGGCATTTCGTCTGATGCCGATCGTGAGGAGGTTGCGTGATGGCTGGTGGAATCTACGAACAGTCCGAATGGCCGGACAGCCGGTGGGATTGCGTCACGGTGTGCGATGGCTGCCACACGGTGGTCTGGGGCACGTTCTGGGACGACTACGATTCGGCCGCCCGCGACGCTTATTTCGCCCGTAACGGCTGGCGCAACTACTGCGTCCCGGGCGACACGGAGATCTTGGAGCTCTGCCCGGCCTGCGCCGTGCGCGCCCTGCGCCGCGGCGAGACCCGCGGACTGGCCGACACCTGGCTCCGCCCCACGCATGCCTACACCCGTGCCCAGGTCCAGGTCATGGAGCAGTTGGACTTGCGGGAGATGAGGATCCCGTCCCTGCTGTTGACCGAGGGGAGGACGGCATGAAGTTATTCAACGGCTATGTACTCGGCACGTCCGGCGGCGGCAAGTCCTTCGATGTGAAGGTGAGGAAGGCGGACGCCTTCGCCTTTGACGAGCCGATTGTCATCGACCCGGAGAAGCTAGGCGTTGATGTCACTGCCAAATGCATCAACGGCAAGGATCCATTGCACGCCGTTGTCTTGGGAGGTGTTTTTACTCCGTATGGCCCGTTGCTCACCGACGACTATGGTCGGTCCATACGTTTTGCCGAGTACGGAGACGGACCATGCCGCTTCGGGGATCGTCCCATCCAGGTCATGAAGCCATATGAGTGGCTCGCCGACCGTGTCTACGTATTTGATGACGAGGCCGTCGCACCGTTCAAAGACGATGTGGCCCGCTTCGTGGTTGAGGCCTGCCGCTGCTTCGTTGGTGGTGACGGAGACCATGATCGCAGCGTGGTGCTGTGCCGCGAAGGAGTCGCAGAACAGCTTGATCTTTCGTCCGACGCCTTCGCACCGATGGTCGGGTCTGACGGCAATGCCGTCAGTTTCAGCTACCAGCCGTGCGACCGCCTTCGCTGCGTCTGCTCGACCAATCCCCAAAAAGGCCTTGGTGTGTTCCATGTATGGACTGAGCGAGGCACCACCTACCAAGCGGTTCTGGGACCATGCGCCTATGAGCGTCGGCCTGAGAAAGCCTTGACCCTGCCAGACGAACTCTGGTCCAGGAATGAATCCTGGATGCGCGATTTCTTCGAGCAGGAGACTTCCGATTTCCTCTGCCTCGGCGTGGTTTCGCGCCGGACGAATATCAGGTTCGTTGAGAGAGGTGGTGCGATGGTCTGATCTCATTTGGAATTCTCTCTTTCTCTGCAACTGAAAGAAAAAACGCCCGTTCCCGATGTTGGAGCGTCGGGGACGGGCGGTGCAACCAATATTCCGAGCGGCCGCGGATCCCGTATCTTGCCGGATCCCGGTCCGTGGCCGCCCAATGCATTGTCTTGGAGTAGTGATCACACATGAACGACTTTACTAAAGCATTCCGCATGTCTTGCTCTGTGTTTCTTGAGTGTAACCGGGATTTCCAGGCGCCGGTTTGGACGTTCCCGGCTGTGATGGTATTCGTCCGCCGCAATGATCCGGTCGATTCCCGTCGTCTCGCGTCGATGATGGCGCACCCGTCCATGGCCATGGAAGGGAGGCTGTCGTGAACTGGCTTGCAATCGTATTGATCGTGTTCGTCGCGTTCTCGTGGCTGATGACGCTGGCCCTGTGCCGGGCGGCACGTCTCGGCGACGAGCAGGCCGACAGACTGGCCGCTGAACGCGACGCGGGCCGGAAGGCGGACGGAGGCGATTCGGAATGCTGACCGATCTGGATTGCCTGTCGTCCCTGCCCGCCGTGAAGGCGGTGAAGTCGGGGCGCATCATGTACGCGGACGAGTTCAAGCGCCGTGTCGCGGCCGGCTGCCGCCGTGGCGAATCTCCGGTGGAGATGTTCCGCGCGGCCGGCCTCGGCCCCGAGCTGATCGGCTACAAGCGCATCGAACGGTGCGTGGCCCGATGGCGCGGCCTCGATCCGACCGATGACGGCAAGGCGCTGCCCCCGCGCGGATCGGCTCCGATGATCGTGGTCCTCGCGCAGGAGGGGCGCATCAACGCCATCGAACGCCGTCTCGTGCATGTGACCGACGTCCTGCGCGAAATGGGGGTGGACGCATGAGCAACATCGCACTGTCATGGGCCTTCAAATGCCACGTCGGCAACGCCAGCGCGAAGGCCGTGCTGGTCTACCTCGCCGACCGCGCGGATGATGATGGCACCGCCGCCTATCCGAAGATCAAGACCATCGTCAACGTCACGGAGCTCTCGGAACGAACCGTACGCAACGCGTTGAAGACGCTCCAGGAACGCGGCTTCATCCGCCGCGGCGATCAACGGTACGCGCGCCTCGGCAAGGGAGGCAGAAACCGTCTGCCCCAGTACTGCCAAATCGTGTGGGACCTCGCGGTGGAATCTGACCCGACGACCCTCGAATGGATCAAGGAGACACACGCCGCGGAACACGACCTTTCGACCATGAGCGAGACCGTGGACCCCGCGGCCACAACCGTGACGGAAAACAGCGAATCCAAGGACGTGCTGCCGGAAGACGTTGAAACGAAGCCGATTTCCAGCACTGCAAATGCCGCAGGGCTGGAAAACGACACGGAACCAGCACTGCAAATGCCGCACCCCCAGCACTGCAAATCTCGCACCCCCAGCACTGCAAATGCCGCAGGGCTGCAATATAAGGATAAAACCCTCCAGGTAAACCCTCCGAGTAAACCTTTCCCCTCTGCCCCTACGGGGCATCTCCCCGCAAGCGGGGCGACCACCGGCAAAGGGATGAACGAAACCGAAGAACCGGACGACGGCGAACTCGCCGAAGCCGCAGGACGGGTCCTCGCCTCGCTCGACGAGCAACGCTCGAAGCTCGGACTGGCCACGCCGCCTCCGACCAAAGCCGACCGCAGGGCCGTCATCGGCCTGTACCGCCGGCTCGTCGACCAGGGCACGCAATGGCCCACCGTCGCGATGATCGACGCGATCGGCTTCGCCATGACCGGCGACTGGTGGCCGAAACGCATCCGCACCGGCCGCAGTCTCGCCCGATGCTGGGACGAACTCGCGGACGACATGATCCTCGCCACCCACCACGCGGACGACAGCGCGCGGACGGCGACACCTGAACCGTCTCCGGCCGGGGACGCGCAGCCATGGCTGCCGGACTGGGCTCTGGAGACGCTGGCCGAACTGGACGGCCACGACACGACGACCGGAGGGGAGGCCACGGCATGAACGCACGCAACGAATGCTCCGAAGCGGGCTTCAACGAATTCCTCCTCGCCAATCCGCAGCTCGACGGGCACGCGGACCTGATCTGGCGGCTGCACGCCGTCTACTGGCGCAACATGCGCCTCGGCCACGGCGAGGCCGTCGGACTGCTGATCCGATACGCCCGCGCATGGGCCGCCCGCAATCCCGGCGAAGCCGCCATAGGACGGCTCCGGGCCCACGCCCGGCAATCCGCATCGGGACGGCGGTCATGAACGGCCGGGGCACGATGCCGGCATGCGCGAGGATCGCCGCGGTCGACCCGGACCTCGCCGACCGCATGTGGAACACCGTGACCGACGACGACGGCCGCGACCTGGTCGACGAGCGGATGCGCGGCAAGGGCCGCATGCTGTGCTCCGCGTGCCCCATGCGCCTCGACTGCATCAGCCGCGCCCTCGTCAACGGCTGGAAAGACAAGGCCGTGTACGGCGGGCTCGACTATCCGAGCCGCTGGACCCTCGCCCGACTGATCGCCCGCGACCTGCACATCGACATGTCCGGCCTGCACCGGATCACGCCGCACCGGATCCGCGAATGGCTGGCCGCCAACCCGGACTGGGGCGAACGCATGCGCCGGGCCGGCAGGGACTACTGGCGGTCCGTCAAACGCCGCCAACGCTCCCGCCGCGAATACACGCACGACGATCCGCTCTTCCTTCCGACCGAACCCGTGCCGAACGACCTGGTCCAGGGCAGCCTCTTCTGACCGCCGCCACCGCAGTCCGAGTGGACTGCGGCACAGGCCGCGATACCGAAAAACCAATTAACCGATTTACCGAAAACAGTACAGGCCGGAATACCGGAACCAATGAGCCATGCCACAGGCAATGCCTTCAATCGACTGGATACCGCGATACCGGAACCGGTAAATACCGAAAAACCGTAAAACCAAAATAAGGAGAAACCGATGAACGACAAGAAGAACCGCGAGCCGATGGTCATCGCATTGGCGACAGGCAAGGGCGGCAGCATGAAGACCACAAGCGCCGTGTTTCTGGCCTGCGCCCTCGTGGACCAGTCCCGGGGCGAGCAGCACGTGCTCGTCGTCGACGCGGACGTGCAGGGCGACGCGAAGGACTGGTGGTACAGGGCCGACGAGCTGGGTGATCCGTTGCCGTTCGACGTGATGTCCGCCGCGCCGGCCGACATCACGCACCTGCGCGGGATCAACGACCGTCTCGACGACCCCGTCGACTGGGTGCTGATCGACTCCGCCCCATACGGGCGCGCATTGGACGAATCGGTGAACAACGCGGACCTCGTGGTCATCCCGTCGAGCCCCAGCCGCATCGATCTCGACCAGGCGGTCGGGGTGAAGGACCTGTGCGACCGGCGCGGCGTCCCCTCCGCGATCCTCCTGTGCCGCACTGAGGCCAACACGACGGCCCTGCGCGACGCGCTGGAATGGATCGACGCCGCGGGCATCGCGTGCTTCGAGACGCTGATCCCGAAGCGCCAGGACATCCTCAACGCGAAATCCACCCGGCCCCGCGGGTCCCGCCTGCACGAATACCGGGACCTGGCTGGCGAACTCAAGCAGACCATGCGACAGCTCAAGGACAAGGAGGAGGACCTGTGAGGAACATGAACCTGACGCCCCGGCCGCGCGACCTGACCGCGCTGCTCAACAGCGACCGGACGGATACCGCGATACCGGAACCGGTAGATACCGAAAAACCGAATACCGCAATACCGAATACCGAAAAAACGAAAAACCGGAAGGACGAAAAACCGGAATCCGGGGAGGGCTGGGTGAAGACCAGCGTGAGCCTTCGCGCCTCGACCCGACGCCGGCTCAAGACCTGGGCCGCCGCGCACGACATGCGCATCCAGGAGGTATTGGAGGACGCTCTGGACTCGTACCTGTCCTGACCCATCGATCCCCGTGACGATCCCCGCCACGGGGATTCACGTTTCCGGGTCAGACAGCGGCGGCGTGCCGCGAATATCGATGGCATCATCGCCGCTTTCGCCGACCATCCGGCTGGTTTCGAGGGTTTCTGCGCGGACATGTTCCGTTCGCTCGGATACACGACCGAGGTGACCCCTGCCTCCAGGGACGGTGGATACGACATCCTGCTGCGGGGCCGGGACGGCGTCATGTCCATCGTTGAATGCAAATGCTATGCACACGGCGCGACCGCGTAAAATCGATCCAGAGAAGAGATATTAAAGGGGGTTGGCTATGGACATGAGCAATCCGCTGACTGTAGTCGGAATCGTGTTGACGGCGTTCATCGTGTTGATGGTCCTGAGCGTGGTTCTGGAGTTCCTGTCGCATCCGATACGTTTCCTGGCAAAGATCGTGCTGAAGATCGCGGGCATACTGTTCGTGATACTCGCGATGTTCCAGATCGCCGATCTCATCAACAACAAGGGCGTGAAGTGGGACGCCGTGGCAGTCATGGTCGGCTGCGCCCTGGTCGGCGCACTGTGCGAGTGGCTGATTGTGCGTCCGAGCATGCTCGAACGCCGCGCCATGGAACGAGAGGCCATCGAGAGAAGGCAGAACGCCGAGCATGAGAAATGGAAGCGGTATCAGGATGAGCGGCACGACTGGGAATGGGAGCGCGACCGCACGATATGGAAAGACGGAAACGAGGAATGAGATGAACGAAAAGAACGCTGCGCCGGAGCCGGGGGAGAGGTCCTGTCTCTCGCGCACGGGCGTGATCCTCGAGATTGAGGAGCGCGAATACCGTCGACGCATTAACCGTCGATCCGAATTGTGACGGGAAGTATTTCTATCCAATCGGCTGATTCTTTCGTTTTCTTTCTGATCCCCGTAATGGCTTCTCCGGTACGGGGATTTTCTATGTCCAAACTGATGCTTGCGGACTGGGACACCGATTGGAGGGTCCTGTCCTCGGGTTTCCGCCGATGTCCAAACCGGGGTGTGTCGGAAGCGTGTTTCATGGGAGTTGTATGCCCGGAAGGGATCCGGGCGCTTGAAAGGAATTCCTATGAAGCAGAGGAAATGGTTGAGCCGGATGGCCGCGACGGCGGCCGCCATGGCGACCCTGTTGACCGGCGGCGTCGTCGCCGGCACCGCGTTGGCCGCCGACACCGACGAGCCCGGCCTGACGGCATCGAAGACGGTGACCGCGACTGACAAGCCGAACGTGTTCGACGTGAACCTGTCGGCCACAGGCCGTGACTACGCGAAGAACAGGGAACATGCCCTGTTCGTTCTGGATCGCACCGGTTCGGTGGGCCAGGCTGAGTATGACGAGATCGCGAACGCTGTGCGTTCCCTGGGCAGGCGTCTGATGGCGACGGGCCAGGTGCAGGTGAGCGTGGTCCTGTTCGCCGGCAGCGCGCGGGAGGAGAATTCGGTCTGGTACGACGGGTACGAGAACATGGTGACGCACAGCACCAACCCGGCGGACCTGGACAGGATCATGGTGCCCGTCTCTACTACTACTACTACTCATAACGGCGTCTTCTATGGCTCCGAGTATGGCACGAACTGGGAGGCCGCGTTCGACGGTGCGTCGAACGTGATGGCGCACGAGCAGCTGCCCACGGACGTGTTCTTCTTCAGCGACGGACACCCCAACACATGGGCTGGCGCGGATGGCTACAAAGAAGAAGAAGAAGCCTATTCCCGCGCGCTGCCCCGCGCGAGGGAGTTCGCCGCCTCGTACGGCGACCACATCCAGAACTTCACATCGATCGGTTTGCAGCGCGACGGCCAAGACCTGTCGAAGCTGGAGCATCTGAGCAAGGACGTGTTCGGCGCGAAGGCGAAGACCGAATTCTCCTCCACCGGCGACCAGGTCTCCGAGGACCTGGAATCCAACGTCGAAAATGAGCTGATGACCGGCGGTTTCGCCAAGGGCGTGACCCTGACCGACCAGCTGAGCGGCAACGTCAAACCGGTCTCCACCGATACGAAGGGCCGTCCCGGCCTGAGCGTGGGCGTGAGCACGGACGGCGGCAAGGCGACGACCCTCGTTGAGGGCAAGGACTACGAGTACACGTACGCGAACAACCGCATCAGCGTGAGACTGCTGAACCAGCTGAAGGGCTCCCAGACCGTCACGGTCACGATCCCCGTCAAACCCACTGACAAGGTCCTCCAGCAGGCCGTCGCCGGACAGCCCGGCCCCGACACGGGAGACCCGGACACCGGCAGCCTGTCCGCCGGCAAGCACGGCTGGTATTCCAACACCGGAACCAACACCGTCACCCACACCAGCCCAAACACTGGCGCGACCGGCACAAGCACCCTGCCCAAGCCCGTCATCCCCGTCCAGGTCGCCAGACTCCAATACGACAAGAATGCCGAGACCGCGACCGGCGATATGGGCAAGGACGCGGTAACCGCGCCCGCCGGCAGCGAGCAGGCCATCGCCGCGAACAAGTTCGCCAACGCCAACTACACCTTCCAGGGCTGGAACACCCAGGCCGACGGCAAGGGCATGACCTACCAGAAGGGCGACAAGCTGACCCTGCCGGCCGGCACCACCGTCCTGTACGCGCAATGGAAGCGGATCCCCGCATCCATCCACTACGACCCGAACGGCGGCACCGGCACCACCGACGACACCAAGGGCGGCCAGGGCGACACCACCACCCTGACACCCAACGGCTTCTCGAAGGAATGCTGGCTGTTCGACTCCTGGAACACCCAGAAGGACGGCAAGGGCACCAAATACACCGACAAGCAGGCTGTCACCCTGAAGGGCGACATCACCCTGTACGCGCAGTGGAAGCGCGACCCCGCCTGCAAGGCCGACCTCGTGTATGACAAGAACTCACCGGACGCGACCGGCGAGACCGCCGGCCACACCGGCTGGAAGGGCGACCAGGCGACCATCGCGGCGAACGGCTTCACCAACGAGGGATACACCTTCCAGGGCTGGAACACCCAGGCCGACGGCAAGGGTAAGACCTACGCCAAGGGCGACAAGCTGACCCTGCCGGCCGGCACCACCGTCCTGTACGCGCAATGGAAGCGGATCCCCGGCACCCTGACTTGGGTGAAGACCGACAAGGATTCCGGCAAGGTCCTCGCGGGCAGCGAATGGACCCTCACCCCGAAGGACGGCCAGCCGACCGCCATCGCCGACAACGGCGAACTCGACCAGGCAGGGGAGGACGGCGCGTTCAAGCTCACCGGCCTCGACTGGGGCGAATACGAGCTCATGGAGACCAAGGCCCCCGAAGGCCACGACCCCATCAGCGCGCCGATCACCGTCACCATCGACGCGAAGCACACCACCGTGAACATCGGCGACGTGAGCAACGCGAAGACCCCCGCCAAGGTCACCTACGACCCCAACGGCGGAGAGGGCCAGACCCCAGGCTACGACGGCCACGTGGGCGACACTCCCGAAGCCTCCGAGAACAAGTTCACCAACAAGGACGAGTGCAAGGAGTTCGCCGGCTGGAACACCCAGAAGGGCGGCAAGGGCAAGACCTACCAGAAGGGCGACCAACTCGACCCGCTCACCGGCACCACCATCCTGTACGCGCAGTGGAAGACCAAGGACGGCTGTCCAGCCGCCCCCGCCGCGTTGCAGGAGCTCGGCAAGACCGGCGCGGGCATCACGCCGATCGCCATCGGCATGGCCGCGGCCACCCTGCTGGGCGCATGCCTGACGATCCTGCACCGGCAGCGCCACGCACGCCACGCCTGACATAGGCCGATTGACGAAAGAGCGGGACCGGCCGGCCATGTGAACCGCGGCCGGGCCCCGCTCTTTCCCTTTCCCACCGAATCTTTAAAGGAAGAAATCCAGATGAAGAATCCACATAGTCTCGAAAAACCCGCCGCGACGCTGATCGCCGCGGCCACGCTGCTGGCGGGCATGGGCCTGTCCCCGGCCGCCCTCGCCGCGGACGGATCCGCCTCCGCCCCATCCTCATCCGCATCCGGCAACGGCGCGGATGACAAGGACCAGACAAACGCCGGCGACACCACCACCTGGACGCTGATGGGCGCCGTCCTCACGGCCGACGACAAGGGCACGCTCACCCTGCCCGACGGACAGTCCCTGCCCACGTTCGACAAGCGCCCCGACAATGCCAGCGTGCAGGGATCCGACGGCACCACCATCCCGCTGACCCTCGCCGACGCGGCCGAGGAACATCCCAACCTCGGCGTGACCACGGGAACCGGCATCCTGACCGCCGAAGCGAAGGACGGCCACCCCGCCGTCCACGTCCCCGCCACCTGGACCACGGGCACGGCGACCACGCTGAGCGACGGCACCCCGTTCACCCTGAAGGACGGCGTATGGCAGGCATCCTACGGGCGCACGCTCACGCTGAAGGACAACAACGAGCCGCCCGTGAAGAACATCGGCCTGTCCGACGGGTCCAAACACGAGATCACATGGGGCGAACCCACCCTCAAGGACGGCAAGGTCGTGCGCGAGGGCACCGCCTCCGGCGAGATCCAGGGCCAGAAATGGCAGGCCACCCTGACCGCCGAACGAGACACCGACCACACGGGCCTCACGCAGGCCATCTCCGCCGCCCGCCAGGCATACGACCAGGGCGCCGGCGAATACACCGCCAAGAGCCTCGAAGACCTGGCCGGCGCGATCGACCAGGCCGACGAGCTCGACCGGACCGGCGCGACCGACGAGGCCATGGAAGCCATGCGCGACCGGCTCGCCGAAGCCGTCGGCAACCTGGACACGATCACCTGGAAGACGGACGGCACGACGCTCTCCCACGAGAAGGGCCAGGGCTACGACGGCAAGGCCCCGGACACAAGCGACACCGCGCCCGGCGACACCGTGGCGCTGACTTCGAACGACCCGACCCTGGGCAAACTCGGATCCACCACCATCCCCAGGATCCAGAACGACGATCCGGCCACGCTGACGGACGAGGACCTGGGCGTGGCCCGCGCCACCGGCACCGCCCACTACAAGGGCACAGTGCCGAACGGGAACCGCACGGCCACCTGGAGCCAGGACTACTCGTACACGATCGGCACGCGCGTCAAGGCGACCGGCCTCGACGGCAAGGCCATCGGCTTCACCACAGGCAGCGGATACCTTTCCGCCACCGTCACCGCAAGCCTCGACCAGACGAACCGGCCGAAGGACGCGGGCATCACCATCGACGGCAAGACCGTGCAGGTCACCTGGAGCGACCGGGTGCACACCACCACGACCGATACCACCACCACGTACACCCGCCAGGGACGCGTCGAAGGCGACGTCAAGGTCGCGGGCACCGACCGGACCCAGCACTGGATCGTATACGTCAGCGCCTCGCGCACCGAAGGCCACGTCGCCGGACTGAGCCTGATCCAACGCAAACCGGACGGCACCACCAGCCGCCACGACATCGGCGACTTCGACCCGTCGAAGCACGAATACACGATCACCATGCCCGCCGACGCCGTCGCCGACCAGTACACCCTCGGCCACACCAGCGCCGCCGGCGACAAGGCCGACGTCAGCGAGGGCACGCCGATCGCCCCGACCCTCGGCGCAAACGCGAGCCGCATCCTCAAAACCACCCTGAACGGCGTGACCTACACCGTGACCGTGAACTTCGAGAAGACCAAGCCCACGCCCTCCAACCCCCACGCGCGCCTGACCGGCCTGTACGTGAACCTCACAGGCAAGACCGGCAAAGGCACGCTGATCGACGGATGGGACCCCGACGTGCTCGACTACACGATCCGCATCGGCGCGAACGACCCCGGCGCGTACATCCTGCCCGAAGCATCCGACGACGTGACCGTCAAGGCCGGCGACGTGCGACGCGCCGGCTACGCCACCACCCAATACTGGACCACAAGCTCGGCCGACGGCCAGTCCCGCACATACAGCGTGACCGTGATCCGCGACCACGAGACCCCGACCGCCGAGGAGGCGTTCAAGCCCGGCGCCGCCAAGGACACCGACGGGCACACGCCCGCCGCCGGCCGCGACGACACCGGCCTGGCGAGCCACGGCTACCTGCTTCACGGCGAATACCACGCCGTGAAGGCCACCGACTACACCATCCCCGAGAGCGGCACGTTCGCCTACGCGAGCAGGCAGGGCCAGACCGTGCAGGTCTCCGAAACGAAGGTCAAGGGCATGACCTGGCGGTACACGCTCAACGTCCTCGCCCCGGACGGCGTGACCCTCGCCAACCCCGCGCCTACGTTCACCGTCACCTACCTCACCCGCGCGACGCACGAGGCCGCCATCACGGCCATCATCGTGGACGGCAGAGCCATCAGCGGCTTCGACCCGGCGAAACACGAGTACACGGCGCAGGTCGACAACATCGACCACTGGACCGTGAACGCCGACTTCGACAAATCGACCGGCATGGGCGTCATCATCCACAAGGACCGTGCCAAGTCCACGATTACCGCCACCAGCGCCGACGGCCTCGCCACGGCCGCGTACACGCTCCGTGTCGGAGAGAAGCCCCTGGCGCTCAACCGCTCCGGTGCCGACGGCGCGACCGTGGAGGGCCTCGCCAGCACGGGCGTGAACACGTCCAGCCTGATCAGCGTCGTCGCCGTGCTCCTCGCCGCCGGTGTCGCATGCCTGGCTGCGGGCCTGACCCGCAGGCTGCGCCGCGGCAAACGCGACGACGCCCCGTCCGACGGCGACGCCGGCGAAACCGGCGGCCAGGACGCCGAATAGACGATAGACGAGCATTCCCGACCGTCTTACACACCGGGGTCCCGGCCGACGCCCAACCGCGCCGGCCGGGACCCTCGCTTTTGTCCAAACCGGGCCGCCGTTCACGGCCGTACCGTGGGCATGTCATCGGAAACCTAGTCGAAAGGAACCATCATGTCCGAGACAATCACCCTCGCCGCCGGATCCAACAGCGTGGTCACCAGCGCCCTGCAGCTGTTCAGCCAGTTCGCCATCATCGGCGGTGGCCTGTGGGCCGTATGGGGCGTCATCACCCTGGCCGGCGGCCTGAAGGACCAGAACGGCCCGGCCACCCAGTCCGGCGTCTGGCAGGTCGTCGGCGGCGGCCTGATCATCGCCGCCGCGGCCCTGTTCTCCACCCTCGCCCTGTAGACGGGAGGCCACGCATGGTCGATTTCATCGTCGGCATCCTCAACTCGATAGGGTCCGGCGTCGGCGACGACCTCGTGGCCGACCTGCTGAAGACCCCGGCCGAATACAACGCCGGCATGTACAAGCTGAGCCTGACCATCGCCGGCACGGCCGTCAAACCCATCGCCAGCACGATCCTCGCGATCCTGTGCGTCCTGGAGCTCGCCAGGGTCAGCACCAGGGCGGACGGCGACCGCGAGCTGGGCGTCAAGCTCGTCGCCATGGCGATGTTCAAGCTCGTGCTCGTGTTCACCGCCGCACAGCACAGCGAACTCATGCTCAAGGCCATCGACGAGATCGGCGAGGGCGTGCTGGGCGGCATCCACACCGCCGCCCCCACCACGGGGTCCGCATCGGGCCTCGGCCTGGGCGACAGCATGCGCGACGCCATCGACTCCGCCGGCACGTTCGGCCAGATCCCGTGCCTGATCCTGCTGATCATCCCGTTCCTCGTCTCCAAGGGAGCGACCATCGTCGTCACCGTCGTGATCCTCCTGCGGTTCGTGCAGATCTACATGCTCACCGCGTTCAACCCGCTGCCGATCGCTTTCATCGCCCAGGAAGAGACCCGCCAATGGGGCGTCAACTACTTCAAGCAGTACGCGTCGCTGGTGTTCCAGTGCGCCACCCTCTACCTGGCGATACTCATGTACCGCACGTTCGTCGGCGGCACGCTGAGCCCGAGCAAGTACAAGGACGGCGACAGCCTCTCCGGCTGGGTGCTCGACAACTTCACCGGCCTGCTCCTGGCGAGCGTCATGCTCATCGGCATCGTCATGGCGGCCAACTCCGTCGCCAAGAAGCTCTTCGGCGGCGAATAAAACACAACGCAATCCACGGAAGGGGAGCAATCATCATGGCGTTGCAGATGCCCGTCTACAGGGAGCTGACCACCATCGAAAGCAAGGTGTTCATGGGGATGAGCTGGCGGCAGTGCCTCGCCGCCGTCATCCTCGCCGTCGTGTGCGGGGGAGGATACGTCGGCCTGTGGCTCGGCCTGGACGTCGACCCCAACCTCGCCATGTACCTGATCTTCCCGCCCGGCCTGCCCGTGGCCGTATGGGGATGGGTGAGGCCCAAGGGGCTTATGCCCGAGAAATACCTGAAATACATCCTGCGCCACTACACACAGCGCGAGGTATACCTGCTCGACGGTCCGGGCGGGCCCTACCGCACCGGCGCGAAACCAACGATCAAGGAAAGGTGAGGAATGTTCGGCAAGAAGAAGACCCGCGACCCGGCCGCGGCCGAGGCCAGGACGAGGGAACGCAGGAAGAAGGCGACGCACCTGCCGAAGGGCGTCAAGCAGCTCATCGGCTACGACGCGATGCTGCGCAGCGGGATCGCCAGTCTGGGCGACGGACGGTGGAGCGCCACCATCCTCTTCCAGGACATCAACTACCAATTGAGCCCGGAATCCCACCAGATGGAGATCATCGACCGGTGGGCCAAGCTCATCAACAGCTTCGAGGCCGGCCAGAGCGTGCAGATCGCCTCCTACACGCGATCCCGCGGCGTGCGGGAGATCCTCGCCGACGTGATGATGGACGAACAGGGCGACAGCCTCGACCACTACCGGCTCGACTATAACCGGCTCGCCCAGGGCAAGCTCGAATCCGTCAGCCGCGACACCAGCACAGTGAAGACCCTCACCGTCACCGTCCGCGAAAGCGACGAGCAGGCCGCCGTCGCGAGCCTGAACGCCCTGTGCAACAACCTCGTCAGCCAGATGCGCTCCATCGACGCGTGCAAGGCCACGCGCCTCGACCGCGAGCACCGTCTGAGGCTCATGGCCGAGGTACTCCGCCCCGGCGAGGAGTTCCGGTTCAACGAACGCCGGTTCGAGCACGCGCCCGGCAAGCCCGACACGAAGGACCTCGTGTGCCCGTGGAGCATCGACGCGAGGAACCCCATCCAACTGGACATCGAATCATTGGAGTCGAAGTTCCTGCACCGCACCATGTGGGTGTCCGGCCTGCCGCCGGAACTGAGCGACCAGCTGGTCAACGACCTGACCGGCCTGCGCGCCCGCGTCGACGTGAGCATCCACCTCGCGCCCATGGACCGCGGTGAGAGCATGACGCTCGTGCGCCGCAAGAACGCGGAGATCAAGATGCAGGTCATGGACCAGCGGCGCAAGAACCGCAAGCAGGGCCTCGACCCCGACGACCTGCCCGACGACCTCGCCGACCAGCAGGAGCAGCTCGGCCAGCTGCGCGACGAGCTGCGCACCACCAACCAGAGGCTCGTGGACTCGATCATCGTGATCGGCGTGTCCGCCGCGAGCCAGGAGGAGCTGGAGGTCGCGTGCAGGAACGTGAAGGCCAAGGTCAACGCCCAGTCGTGCACGGCCGAGAGCCTCAAGTTCATGCAGATGGAGGGGCTGACGGCGGAACTGCCGCTGGGCAACAACCCGCTGCCGATGAAACGCACCCTGACCACGAATTCCGCGGCCATCCTCATCCCGTTCACCACGCAGGAGGTCTTCGAGCCGCACGGTCTGTTCTACGGGTCCAACGCCCGGTCGGGCAACCCGATCCTCGCGGACCGGCGCAGCCACATGAACTCCAACGGATTCGTGCTCGGCACGTCCGGCGGCGGCAAGTCCTTCACCGTCAAACAGGAGATCGCCGGTATGTTCCTCAACAGGGACGACGAGGTGATCGTCATCGATCCGGAACGCGAATACCTCGCCCTCGCGGTCGCGTTCGGCGGGCAGGTCATCCAGATCAGCGCCGGCACCGGCACGCGCGTCAACCCGATGGACATCGTCCTGGACGACGACGCGGCATCCGACCCCGTCAAGGACAAGACCAACAACGTGGTGAGCATGGTCGGCGCGCTCATCGGAGGCATCGATGGACTCGACCCGCTCCAGAAGGGCCTGGTGGACCAGTGCGTCAGCAACCTGTACACGCGCTACCGCAACCAGGGCGGCGGCGTCACCCAGCCCACATTGCAGGACCTGCACGACGAGCTCCAGGCATGCGGCAACGACGAGGGCCGGTACCTCGCCGACGCGCTCAACCCGTACATCACCGGAAGCATGAGCGGCTTCAACGGGCAGACCAACGTCGACCTTTCCAACCGGTTCACCGTGTTCGACGTGTCCGGCCTGTCCGGCGAGCTGCGCACATTCGGCATGATGGTCGTCATCGACCAGGTGTGGAACCGCGTGATCCGCAACAAGGCCGCAGGCCGCCGCACCTGGCTGTACGTCGACGAGTTCCACCGGTTCTTCTCCAACCAGTACTCAGCCGCCCAGTTCAAGGACATCTACAAGCGCGCCCGCAAATACGGCCTCGGCGTCACCGGCATCACCCAGAACGTCGAGGAGATCCTCGACCTGCAGGATGCGCGCGAGATGCTGTCCAACAGCGACTTCCTCATGCTCCTGAGCCAGAACAGCACCGACGCGGACGCCCTGTGCGAGCTGCTGAACCTGAGCGAGGAGCAGCGCCAGTACTTCACCGGCGTGCTGCCCGGCCAGGGACTCATGAAGATCGGCAGCGCCTTCGTCCCGTTCGACGGGCGCATCCCGTCGGGCGGCGACCTCTACCGACTGTACTCCACCAGCTTCCAGGAACAGGAAGGAAAGTAACGCATCATGAGCCAGGCCCATGCCCGCCACGCGGGCGCACGCTCCGCCTACCGGGCCACGCGCCGCGTCGACACGGCCGGCGCATGGCGGCAGACCGCCCGCCGCCGACCACAGGCGTCGGGCCCGCGGCACGGGTATGAGCCGTCCCCGGCCCCCGCGGCCGCATACCGGTCGGAATACGCCCAACGCCACTCACAGCCGCGGCGGCAGACCCGCGCGTCATACGGCGGCGCGGGCCAGTCCCACCGCCATCGCCGGTACACCGTCCAGACGCAATCGCATGCCGCGACGACACCGATACGGCGGCACGACCACACGTCGAACCGATACCGGATCACCGGTAGCCGGACCCGCGTGCCGGCCACCCGGACAGGCGCGCGGCACACCGCATACGCCCGGACCGGAAGCCCATACCACCTGCACGGCGGATACGGGCGAAGGACCGCCCACGCCGCGGGAACAGACCGGACGACCCGGACCGGGACGGCGGGAGGACGGAGGGCCTTCCGAGGCGTCGCGCCGACACGATACACGACGGCCACGGCCCGCGCCCATGCCGTCGCCCCGCACCCGGACAGCATCCGCGTCCGTCGCGGGACCGGCCTGCGCGACCGGCTGGGCCGGGCCACCACCATGACGGTGTCCAACGCGGCGCAGGCCGGCGTCGACCGGAACGACATCGCCGACACCATGGGGCACACCGCCATGGAACTGGCCGCCAGGGCCTCCATGGCAGCCGGCACGACGGGCGCGCACGCCGTCGGCCATGCGGCCGGACGGGCCCGCGACGTCATGACCCGCCCCAAACGGGCCATGGTCGCCGTATACAAGGCCGAGGAAAAGACCGCGAAACAGCTGGAAAGGGCGCTGCGGAAAGGCAAGCCGGGCGCGGCCAGGGCCAAACGCGTCGCCGACGCGAGGAAACGCGCCGGTAAGCCGCTCGTGTTGTCCGACGCGAAGCCCAGCGCCCGCATCGGCCGGTTCGCCGCCAAGGGCAAGGCGAGCCGCATGATCGGCAAACACGTCGGCGGGGGACTGAAAAAGGCGGGCAGGGGCGTCAAGCGCCTCGGATCCACCGGCCTGGACTGGATGGACGAGGCGTCCGCGCGAATCACCGCCGCGGACGACGACCCCGCATCACAGCTCGGCGCCGCCACACGCGACCTGACCTTCAAGGCCGCCCGGAAGGGCGTCAGGGGCGTCAATTCGTCCGCCCGGTTCATCTGGCGTCACCGGCACGCGCCCGCCAAGGCCGTCCGCGGGGCCAAAGCGGTCGGGACGACGGGCGCGCGCGTGGCCCGCGTCGCCGCGAACCTCGTGCGCGCGGCCGCGTCCCGGATCGCCGCGGGCGTCACCAGCGTCAGCCTTCCCGTCATGCCGATCATCGCGGCCCTGCTCGCCGTCCTCGCCGTGCTCATGGCCGTGTTGGGCGCGTTCCTGGGATCCAACGCCAGCGAATCCACGGGCGTCGCGAACGTGCCCGCCGAATACGAGGCCGACGTGATCCGCGCCGGATCTATCTGCCCGACCGTCACGCCGAGCATCATCGCCGCCCAGATCGACCAGGAGTCCGGCTGGAACCCCAACGCGGGCAGCTCCGCCGGAGCGCAGGGCATCGCCCAGTTCATGCCGGGCACGTGGACGACCCACGGCCTGGACGGCGACGGCGACGGCAAGGCCGACATCCTCAACCCGCACGACGCGATCTGGAGCCAGGGCAACTACATGTGCGACCTCGCCACGCAGGTCGAGACGGCCAAGAAATCCGGAAGACTGACCGGCGACACGCTCCAGCTGACCCTCGCCGCCTACAACGCCGGCCTCGGCAACGTCCTGAAATACGGCGGCATACCGCCCTTCACGGAGACCAAGAACTACGTGACCCGCATCATCGGCCTGGCGCAGAGCAAGTACACCGCGTCGGGCGGCGGCGATTCGGGCCCGACCGTCGGCACGCTGAGCCCGAAGCTCGTCATGAGCGACGGCTACCACGTGAACATCGAGGCCATGGGCCTGCACTACACGCGGTTCCCCGACTACGACACCTACCAATGCACCTGGTGGGCCGCGATGCGGCGCAACCAGATCGGCAAGCCCGTCGACGCGCACATGGGCGACGGCGGCCAATGGAACGACACCGCCGCCCGCTTCGGCTACAAGGTGTCCAAGAGCCCGAAGCCCGGCGACGTGATGTGCTTCGAAGCCGGCGTGCTCGGAGCCGACGGATACTACGGTCACGTCGCGGTCGTCGAACAGGTCAACTCCGACGGCTCGATTCTCATCAGCCAGTCCGGCACAGGCTGGATGGCCGTCGTCACCCAGACCATCAGCGCTGCGCAGCTCAAGGCCAACGCCGGCGGCATCAGCTTCATCCACTAGAAAGAGAGGTAAGACGCAATGGACGAGAAGAACAGGGAGCACAGGAGGAACATCCTCATCATCGCGGCCGCGACTGCGGCCATCATCCTCCTCGCCGGCGCGAACATCGCCCACATCCTCACGACGCCCGCCGACGTCGGCGACGCGGAGATCCCGACATCCACGGCATCCGATGGAGGCGCGAAGGCCTCCGCCCCCAAGAGGAAGCCCGTCGCGGAACACCAGAAGCCGCTGGAGGTGTGCGAGAGGCTCGCCCCGAAGGCCGCCGCCGCATACACCTCCAAGGGTGAGGACCGCGACCGGCTCATCAAGCGGTACTTCACGACCGACGCGCAGGGCCTGACCATCCCCGCCGACCGGATCGCCGAACAACCCGACGTGCAGGCGTCCGGCGGCATGAACGCCGGCAGCGACACGACCGCGACATGCAGCGTGTGGACCGGCCTCGAATCGCCATGGACCCTCACATACCGGTGGACCGTCGACAAGGGATGGAAGTGCACCGGCATCAACGGACCCCTCGAAGGCGCGTACACGACTCTCGGGGACAAGGCCCCGGACGAGAAGGGCCAGGGCGAGGAATGAGAACCGACAGGAAGACGGGCGAACCGATCCTCAGCCCCAGGCTCTCGGCCGACCAGCTGCACGCCATGGCCAACGACCCCGGCTGGCGGCCATGGATGCGCCTGATCGCCGAACACCCGAACGCATGGCCCGAACTCGTCGACTGGTGGCGGGACGCTCGGGAACACGGTTTCGACGCGGCCGGAGCCGCGCCGAAACCGCCCGAATCCATGCGAGGCCGCCGACGCGTCGCCATACCGGCCGCGCCGCTGCCACCGGAGAACGGCGGCGGGCCGGAGGATGCCACGGCCGATCCCGACGACGGTCCGGAACCCGTGCCGGCCACACCGGAGGAGGAGCCCGCCGCCGAGCCGGCACCGTCCACACCCGAACCGGAAGAGGAAGGGGACGCCACGCCGCGGGACGCCGAACCCGACCGGCGTGAGGAGCCGGACCCGGATGGCGTGCGGGAGGCCCTGGACGACGCCGACGGGGATTTCGCCGCGCTCGAACAGGTCGCCGACACCGAGCCGGCCACCATGGACATCCCGCCACTGCCGGAACCGGTGGAAACCGAAACACCGACGGACGACGGAACGGAAGCGGACGACGACCCCTTCGCCGACGTCAAGGTGCGCCGCGCGATCCCATGGAAGACCATCGGCATCATCGTCGCCGCGCTCATCGCCATCGGACTCGTGATCGGCGGGGGAGCCATCCTCGCCCGCCGCCACGGCGAGGAGACGGCCCGGCGGACGCTCGCCCAGGAGGCCGCCGACTGCCGGCAGGCGCATGACACGGCCGACGGCCAACGCGACGCACTGGAAAAGACGGTGGAAAAGGCACGCCGGCTCGCATCCGCCACCGGCAAGGACCAGGTCGCGGACCGATCCGCCCTCGACGCTCTCGACGAACTCGCCGACGAGACCATTCCGGAGCTCCCCTCATGCCCGGCCTCGAACCCCGACGCCGGAAACGTCACGGCGGCCGGAGAGAAATACAAGCGCCGTGCCGAAGACCTGGCCGACGCGATGGACAAGGTCAACCGGTCCATCCTCGACAAGACCGTGCAGGACGCGAAGAAACTCCACGACGAATCCGCAGGAAAGGTCGCCGACGAACAGACCCGCACGGACCTCGTCAAGGCGATGGACAGCCGCGACGCGGACGCCATCCGCAAGGCCATGGACAAGGTGAACCAGTCCATCAAGGCCAAGGAGGACGCCGACAAAGCCAAGGAGGAAGAAGAGGCCCGGGCACAGGCCGAGGCCCAGGCCGCGCAGCAGCAGGCGCAGCAGTCCCAACAGTCCCGGCAATCCACGCCGTCCACCGGCGGCCGGACCTACGGGGGAGCCACCGGGAAAACCACCACACCCACGCCGTCGACCCCAGCGGCGCCGTCCGCGCCTACCCCGCAGCCCGCGCCGTCGACCCCGTCGAAGCCATCGGGCACCGACGGCGCGACCGTCGGCTGAGAACGAAAGAATAGGTGATGGACGAGCTTCCTTTGGCGGATGCTCCCTGATCCGCGTATCATTGTTTCCGAGCCATTGTAGACCGCTCAATCGTCGCATTGGCGACAGTTACGCGGCTAAACGCGGCTGGTTCGTATTGCCGGCCACGTTTAGCCGTTTTTTCGTTTTGACGGCGATGGCTGCTATCGGTATATACCGAAATGCCGATATACCGAAATGTTACATAAGGGTGTAAAATATTCCATTAGGAATTTACGGCGCGGAAAAAGGAGCGGTTGTGTATTATCTGCCGGAACAGTTCAAGAAGCTGGACGAGGCCCATGCCCTCACCGACTCGTTGCAGGACCTCGCCCCGAAGCTGTACGAAACCCTGAACGCGGCAAGGGCCGATCTACTGGATCGCTATCCGTCGGATCTGTTCTGGGACAATCAGAACAATGCGAATATGCCGCGTCTGATCAACCAGCGCTGCGCGAGAATCTGGAACGACGAAAGCTGGGTGCTTTCCGACAAATGCGGATACCTTCACCTAAGAGAAGGCTCGTCCGGTCTGCGCGCGATTCTGCGCCGCGTGGATCCGGTGACGGGCAAGCTGCCCAAGACGAATGCCACCAAAGCGTCCCGCGCATACTACATGCAGGCAACCTGCAAAGGGGCCGGGGCCCTCAAAAGGGTTTCGCAGGACGATCTGTTCGCGCCCGACGGCAAGGTGTCTCCGGATCTGAGCGACACCAAACTGATCCTGGCGTGGCAGGAAACGGATAAGGCCATTTCGGTCACGGCATACCGGCCGTTGGACGTCATGCCGTACGCGTACGCGGGACCGGCCAAGAAATACGATTTCAGTCTGGATCTGCTTGACAAGCCGGTGGAGGTAAAGGACTTCACCCCTATAGAGGACAACGACGACAACCTGCTGCCCAACCTCGTCTTCGACGACGCAAGCGAGAATGAGAACATTGAGATTCGGACGGAACAATAGAATGGGCTTCCCTCATTGCTCCGCCACTGATGGGAGATGAAAGCCATGACGGAATACAACGCTGAAAGAATCGTTCAGGCGCGTCATCTGGAAGGCATGACTCAAAGGGAATTGTCCGAGCGTTCTCACATCTCCCAATCGAAACTCAGCAAGCTGCAGAACGGCTTTATCGTCTTCAAGGAAAACGAAGCCAGAGCGATTGCCGCGGCGCTGGGTTTCCCAATGGCGTATTTCACACGTGAGGATCCCATATTACCCATGACGGCGGTCACGTACCGCAAGACCAGCAAATCCAGCATGGGAGAGCTGGCTGCCGTCTCGATCGAGTACTCCGAGCTATGTGCCACGGTGTCGCGACTGGCAAAATTCCTAGGCATATCAGCCGGGAAAACCGCTTGGATTCAGAAGATAGCCCCACGCAAACCGGATCTTTCCGTCTCCGAAATCGACCGTATCGCCAATCAGGCGAGAACATGCATGGGGTTGAAACCCATTGGCCCGATTGGAAACCTGACCCGTAGCCTGGAAAGGCAAGGCATTGTAGTTGCTCCGATGAAATCCACCGGTGGCAGCGATGACGAGAAGGCAAGGTTGACGAGCGAAGGCATCACATATCCACAATGTGAGGGAATGCCATGCATCGGATACTCCGCCGGCAAACGCATCGGCGGCGACCGGCAGCGCTTCACCAAAGCGCATGAACTGGGGCATCTTATACTGCATCGGTTCCGCAGGCCCGATACACCGCAGCAGATGGAGCGCGAGGCCCATTTGTTCGCGGGGGCGTTGCTGCTGCCAGCCGAAGACATGTCGCGCTCCATTCAGAGGAATGCCACGTTAAGCGACTTCCTCAAAATCAAATCAGGCTGGGGCGCATCCGTCGCCGCGTCAATCAGCCGAGCCCGTACGTTGGACATCATCAGCGCCGAACGGTATCGTTCCTTGCAGATCCAATTGTCCAGCCGTGGATGGCGCAAACAGGAACCCGTCAATGTAGGGGAGGAGCATCCGCTGCTGCTCAAGCAAATGATCCAGGCTGTGTTCGGAGTCGGTTCAAGCATCGGCGGAGAGCAGGCAATCAAGTCCTTTGATGCCGCTAGCAAACTCGCCATCCCGTTCCGATATCTTGACTGCTGGTCCGACGGTCTCGTCGAAGAAGGAGTGGAATTCGGTTTTGTCGAGGACCGAATCAATTCGGTCGCCAGCGACCGTGTCCGTCATGGCATGGAACGGGAACGCATTCCCGTTGGATGAAGGCGACGGACCTGCATCAGGATCTTTTTTGGGAGGGATTATGGCATCAGGACACCACGGCACCACGGAAACCACGGACGGCTTCAGCAATCGGGACAGGAAGCTTCTGACTTTGTTCGGCATGACCGAGGAGCAGGTGCTAGAGGACGAGATGATCGCCGAATCCGAGACCATCCCGGATGGACTCGTGGGACCGGTCTACTACGGGCGGCACCATGGCGGAATCTCCTTTGACGAGTATGAAGGGCCCGAAGACCGATCGCATATATAAATGAATGGGGCGAGGCTGTGGCCTCGCCGCCTTCGTTTACTTTCCCTTCGTTCTTCTTGCCGCCTTGGCGGCGGATGATTCGCTGGTTTTTGTTTCCATGTTGGATGTCCTTGCGGCTTTTATTCCAGAAGTTTTTTCAGAGCGATGCCGGGAGCGGTGTCGGGTTCGGTTTCGTCATGAACGGTGATGGGTGACGGGAGTCTCATGGAAACCGATTCGGGAACGCGCTCTTTCATGAGCGTCAGCCAATGCGAGGCCGTCCGCAGGGGAATGCCGAAGACTTCTGTCAGACGTTTTGTTGCGGGACCTTTGTTGAGCTGAGTGACCGAATAGACTCGTGAGGCCCATTTCAGGGTGTCGGGTGCAGGGCCCTGCTTGCGGAGTGTGGGGAAATCAACGCTGTTCAACACGTCATGTTCCCAATCCGGCAGTGGGCCGAAGATATTGGTTCCGGTGTCCGTGATCTCATAGGACCACAGCGGGGGACGGTAGGAGCGGATGATCTGCTCGATCGGCAGTCGTGCGATGTCTCTGATCTTGAGTTCGCGTGTGGTGCCTATCTCGCAGCTCCGCAGCACAATGCGCTGCTCTTCCTCGCTGTATCCCATGTGCAGGCGGATGTCGTATTTCCCGATGCGGTCCTCCATTGCGCGGATGCAATAGTCGGCTCTGACGGCGATTCCCGGGGCGATGGAGACGAATGATACTCGGTTCATGCCGCGGTCTTCCATCCCTTGGAGTGCTTGAGCGTGGATTTCGGTCTGGCGATGGCGGTTCCCGGCCATGCCTTGCGGCTGAGGAACGGGTGGAGTCCTCGCAGGTTGTAGATGCATTTGTCGTTGTCCAATTGCGCGAGCTCGTCGGGCGTGAGGAGTTCGCGGCCGGTGCGCTGGTAGTTGGTGGTGTGGCTGCCGGACACGCCCTTCGAGTCGCTGGTGGTACGGATGTCGATGGTCTCCTTGCCGAGCAGCTTGCTGAGCCATTCAGTGGTGGACTGCTCGTTGCCGCCGAGGAACAGCACCGAGTCACAGTTGCCTACGATGGTCTCCCACGAGTCCTTGTACAACGTCTTGAGCTGGGCGATGGTCTGGAGGATGATACTGACGCTGACCTTGCGCGAGCGGATCGTGGCGACGAGCTTGTCGAAGTTGGGGATGCGTCCCACGTTGGCGAACTCGTCGAGGAAGCAGTGCAACGGCGTGGCGAGGCATTCGCCGGGGTAGGTGCGGCAGCGGCGGATGATGCTGTCGAACAGGCATTGGTAGAAGATCGCGGCCAAAAAGTTGAAGGTCGGGTCCTCGTCGGGCAGGGCGAGGAATATGGCCGTCTTCCCGTTGGGATGCTTGTATCCGCCCCTGTGCTCGTCCGCGTATCCGCCGATTCGGTCGATACCGAGGTTGTCGTCGGAGAGGATCTCCCGGACCGGGCCGACGGTCAATGGGGCGAGACGCACGCCGAGGCTGATGATGATGCCCTTCTTGGTCTCTCCCGCGCCCTGGGTGAAGGGCCTGTACTGGCGGGCCGCGAACTTCAGGCCCTGGGCGAGACGCCATGCCTCGCGCAGGTCCGGGTCGTCGTGGTCCGCGTCCTCGCGTTCCCATTCGGCGCGGGTCTCCTCATAGATTTCCGTGGCGGTCCGGGCGACGGCGTCGACCTGGCTTTCCTTGGTCTCGTCCTGTTCGCTGGCTTCGAGCAGGTCGCGCATGTCGGCGACCGCGTTGAGGGTCTGGCCGGAGTCGATGTGCAGGCAGTCCTTGAGGATGTCGTCGGGCAGGTAGTAGACGAACGCGGTGAGCGCGGTCAGCAGGCTGCGTTCGGATTTGGTCCAGAAGTCGTCGGTCTGGTGCTCCTTGGGTGTGGAGCCGTTGGTGTTGTCCATGATGTTGGTGACCAGGCGCATGATCGCCACGTCGGGTTTCGTGGGGTCGATGTAGCGCATGGGGTTGAATTTCGTCTCGCTGGTCAGGTCCACCAGGTCGAGCTGTTTGACCGTGTAGCCCATTTTCTCCAGGTCCTTGCCGGTCTTCGCGTAGAGTTCGCCTTTGGGGTCGGTGCAGGCGTAGTTCATGCTGCCCTTGAGTATGTTGGGGATGACGTGGGTGGCGGTCTTGCCGGATCCGGATCCGCCGATCACGGTGGTGTTGAGGTTGCGTCTCGTGGCCTGGGCGTCGAGGCTCAGGCCCTCGGTAGCCGTCATCTGGAGGTTCTGACGGGTGTCGGCGTCGGTGTATGGGGCCATCTCCCGGCTGGTCGACCAGCGTGCCGACCCGTATTCCTCGCCGTCGCGCCAGTTGCGTTTCATGCTCCACCGGTAGAGGTGGAACAGGCCGACCGCGCACGCGCCGCCCAGTCCGCATAGGAGGCTGGTCCGGTCGAATCCCAGGGCGAGCGGATGCTGGAGCATGGTCGTCATGCCGTCTATGATCCGTTCCATGCTTTCGCCGGCGGCGATGCCGGCCTGGACGCGGGCGGCCGCGAGGTCGGAGAGCCAGAATCCCGCGAGGATGGTCAGCGTCTTGACGATGATTCCTCTTGCTTGTTCCATGATTGTTCCTTTCTATTGTTTTCTTTCGGCGAGGTTCTCCTTGAGCCTGGCGCGGAACCGGTCGTACAGCGTCTTCCTGCTGGTGATCCTCCCGTCGGCCGGCTCCGTTTCGGCCTGGGCGTCGCCGCCGGCCGCTTCCGCGTCCTTCGGGGGTGGGAGGGGCGTGACGGTGGTCATGCCGCCCGGTGTGACGTCGATGCTGAATGGCCGGCCGTCTGCCATGAGCGTGGACATGAGTCGGCCGACGTGGCCGTTGATGTCGATCCATTCGCCGTCGCCGGCCTTGTCCGGTCTGATGCCGCTGACGGTGGTGGTCCGTGTCATCGATTCCCGTCCGGTTCGTCATGGCTGGGATCGAACGCGAGGCTTGTGGCTTCGATGTCGATGCCTGATCCTTCGTCGCCCGCGGTGCCTTTGACCATGAGGTGGGATCCCTTGCGCGCGTGGTCGCGGATGTTCTCCGAATGCTCCCTGCCGCTGGCGTGGATGGTGATTTTCCTCGTGGCTGTTCCCATGGCCATGGTTTCAAGCAGCCAGTCTTCCGCGCTTCTGTTTTGCCGTGGGCTGCTGATGAGTGTGCCCTCGAACCAGATGATGGGTTCCGGCTGGTCGTTTGTTTCTGTTGTCATGCGTGTCTTCTGCTCCTTCGTATGGAATGAATGCGGGGTGGCGCGGAAAGCGCGCCACCCCGTGGCTGGAGAGGACTACAGTCTTGGCCCGTGACGCTTCGTCGTGGAATCGGCCTGTGCGGGCGCCTTGTGATCCGGTTCCGGCCGGTCACGGTCCAGGCTTTGGGCCGGCTGGGGCTCCTTCAACTGGTCAAGCTGGTGGAGCGTCCACGTGGACAGTTCACTGTCGTATGACGCGCGGGTGAGGATCTCATCGCGGTTGTCCCAGACGATCTGGTCGGCCTGTTGTTGGGTGATGCCCGTCCAGTCGCCCTGCGCGTTGATGCGCATGAGCGGGTCCTTTCGCGGGTCCCATCCGCCCATCTCGCGTTTCTCCGCGATGTCCGCGGAGGTGAGGCCGTCTCCGGCGATCTGGACCGCCTTGTCGGATGGGTAGGCGAGGTAGGTGGCGATGTCGTTCTCGGGGTCGTGCGCGTTGACCTCGCCCACGATGCCGTGGAGGATTCTGACTGCGTCCTGGTCGGGGGATTCGTATCGTTCCAGGATGTGGCTCGCGCGCATGCAGGACGCCTTGCGGTGCTGCTCGTAGAGCACGGCCGGATCCTCATCGACCTTCGTCACGAGGTATCCGGCGTCCTCCCTCGCCTTCATCGCCTGGTCGCGGTCGAAGGCGGTGCTCAGGTATGCGATGTGCCTGTCGGGGTCCCCGGGCTTCCGCCACCGGTAGGCGTATTCCTCCGGCGGCTGTTGCGCGGCCAGGTGGCTCGTCTCGGTTGTGCGGGCCGCGTGGAGGCCGCCCGCGCGTTCCCAGTCTTTCACCGCCTTGGCGATTGTTTTCTTGGCGGCGGGGTCAGCGGGGTCGATGACGGTGTGTTCGCGGTCGGCGATGTCGTTGTCGTCGTATTGCCATTCCGCTTGTGGCCGGTTGGCGTAGGACACCTCGATCCGGCCGGCCAGACGGTCCGTGTCCTTCCATGCGGGGTTGTCGTGGAAGTCGATCTGCACGGCGCGTCCGTCCGTGAGCCTTGCCTCGAGGTAGTGGCCCATGGCGTTGCCGCCCTGGGTGATGCCGGCGACGTCGGGGTCCTGTTCGAGCAGCCGTTTGGCGTTTTCCATCGTCAATGGCATTCCTGCGCTCCTTTCCTTGGTTTCCTGGTCTCTACTTTCCGTCTTCCGGGATTCGTCGGGTTTGGACGTCAGTTGTTCGAGTTCGGCCTGTTTCCGCCGGTATTCGTCTTCGTGGGCGAATGGTTCGGCCAGTGTCTCCTGTGCGGCGGCGAGTTCCCTTTCGGCGTCCGCCAGCCGTTCCGTGAGCTTGCCGGGGTCGGTGGCCATGTTCCTGACGATCCGGTCTAGCTGGCTGACGATGCTGGATGGCCCGGTCAGGTAGGGGCCTGGCATCTCGGTATGAGTCTGCATGCGGTCTGCCGGTCGCCGACCGGTTGGCCGTTGATGGTCATGCCTTCCCATCGGCCGTTCATGCGCGCGGTCTGGTGGATGCCCAGGGCCTTGGACGCGAGAGGCTTGTCGTCGGTCTTCTCGCGGATCGCCTGGCGTATTCTCTCGATGCGTGGCTGGAGCTGCTGGTTGATGTCCCTGCGGGTGTCGGCCTTCTGCTGCGCCCATGAGGCGCGCAGGAGCTTCAGCTGGTTGATCTCGTTCTCCAATGTCATGCGGCGTTGGATGTCGGGGTTGCCGGTGGCCAGCGCCTTGATGTTGGCGAGGGTCACCACGTCGGCGTCGAGGTCCGCGGCCTCGCGTGCGGGGCTTTTCGAGCTCATGAGCTGGCTGATGAACCGTTGCTTGCGTTCCACGGTCTGGTAGCTGTACGCGTCGAACGTGCCTTCGGTCACGTACCGGTAGTCGCGCACGTGGCCGTACATGTTGCCCTGGCGTTGGATGCGGCCGAGACGCTGTTCCAGGTCGGCGGGCCTCCATGGGCAGTCGAGGTCGTGGATCGCGGCGAGGCGTTCCTGCACGTTGGTGCCGGTGCCGAGCTTCTGGGTGCTTCCCATCAGCACGCGGATCTCGCCGGACCTGACCTTGGCGAACAGCTTCTCACGTTTGGCGGGGTTGTCGCCCGCGTCGTGCACGAACGCTATCTGCTCGGCCGGCACGCCCAGTTGGATGAGCCGGTCCTTGAGGTCCTGGTAGGCGTTCCATCCGCCCGACGCGGGTGTGCTCGAGTCGCAGAAGACGAGCTGCGTGCCCAGGCGTGGGGTCTCCTCGTGCCAGATCCGAGCGACGTTCTCGGCGCACGCCTGGATTTTGCCGTTCTCCAGGGGCCGGTCGTTTTCGTGGCCTTTGAGGAGCTTGGGGTCGAGGGCGATCTTTCGTCCGTCGCCCGTGATTTTGAGGAGGTTGTCGACTTCCGGCGGCACGTCGCCGTCGCGTACGCGGTCGGCCCTGTCGGACAGTTCCTTCATCTCGTCCTTCTGTTGGTCGGTGATGGGCACGGGGATGGGCACCTGTTCCAGTTCGGGCAGCGGCAGCTGGATGTCGTCGTTGGTGATCATGTCGGTGAACTGCTTCACTGCGTTCATCAGCTCGGGCAGGTTCTGGAACCTCGCGAACCTTTGTTTGACCTGGAAGCCGTTGCCTTCGGGCTTCAATTCCACGGTGGGCACGACCTGTCCGTAGGCCCCCGCCCATGCGGCGAACGTGTCCAGTCCCTGCGCCTTGAGGGTTCCGGGCGCGAGGTAGCGCTGCATGTTGTACAGCTCGCTCATGCTGTTGGATACCGGCGTGCCGGTCATGAACGCGATGTTGCCTCCGTGCCCGGCCTCGCGCAGCCATTCGCATTTGTCGAGCAGGTCCTCGCATTTCGCGGCGGACGACAGCTGCATGCCCAGGTCCGCGGAGGCGACGGGCACGCCGAGGTTCTTGAAGTGGTGGGCCTCGTCGACGATGAGCATGTCCACGCCCAGCGATTCGAATTCGATGCCCGCCAATGCCTTGTCGTCGCGTGACTCCTTGCCGTCTCGCAGACGCTGCATGGCGGTCTCGGCGCTTTTGCGCGCGGCCTCCAGCCGTTTGACGGTCGGGTCCTTGTCGCCCCTGGCCTTGGCGGCTGTCTTGACGGCCTGGGCGAATTCTTCGACGCGGGTGCGCATGTTTCTCAGTCGGCGTTCCTTGCTGACATGCAGCTGGCTGAACCGGCTTTCCGGCACGATCACCGCGTCCCAGTCGCCGGTGGCGACCCGGCCCCAGAAGCGTCTCACCGATTCCGGGTTGCGTTGCGCGTCCTTGTCCATGACGAGGATTCGACTGGCCGGGTAGAGCCTGAGCACGTCGTCGGCCCACTGGTTCACGAGGTGGTTGGGGACTACGAGCATCGGCTTGGACGCCTTGCCGAGGCGTTTCGCCTCGTGGGAGAGGGTGACGCCCTCGAACGTCTTGCCGGCTCCGACGACGTGGGCGATGAGGGTGCCCTCGTCGCTGCGCAGGGCGCGGGCCACCGCGTCCTTCTGGTGCGGACGCAGGGCGACGTCGTGGGCGATGCCGGGCGTGGTCAGGTAGGATCCGTCGACGTGGCGGGGCCGCAGGCTGTTGAATCTGCGGTTGTACAGGGCGGTGAGCCTTTGCGCGCGGGCGGGGTCCTTGAACACCCATTGGTTCCACGTGTCGCGGATCGTGTTGGCCTTCTCGATGGCGGCCATCGTGGCCTTCTGGTCCTTGACTCGTTTGGGTTTGCCGGCCGGCGTGGTCTCCGTGGGGGAGTCCTTGGTGACGGTGATCTGCGCGTTGTTCAGACACGCTTCCAGCAGTTGGAACGGGTTGCGGTCCTCGGTGCCGTACGTCTTCGCGGCCTTGTAGTCGATGTCGCCGCCGCCGGAGTAGCCGACTCGCCATTGTCCGAGCTGGGGGATCCAGTCGACCGAGTATTGGGCGAGCTTGCCGGGCGTGAGTCCATGGCCTCGCACGTTGAACGTCTCCATCATGAAGTCGTGGATGTCCTTGGCGGGGATCCATGGGGCTCCCAGCGGCGCCTTAATCTGTTCGGTCTCCAGCGGGATGGGCTGCACGCGTTCCAGCAGGCCGGCCACGTGTTCGAGCCGTTCCGCGTCCGCCTGGTCGGCGTGCGCGGCCTCGGCGTGCTCCGGCTGTTCCCGCCATTGTCCGAGCTGCTCCTCGCGGCGCGCTCGGAACGCCTGGTAGTCGTCGGGGCGCGCGTCGACGGTACGGGGCGGCGTGCTGTAGGCGTCATGCGACGCCCCTTGGCGCAGGCCGGGCAGTTCGCGGGTGATGCCCCAGATCCATTCGCTGACCGACATGTCGGTGGCGAGCCGTTCGGCGAGCCGCATGGGGTCGTCGGTGCCGGGCATGAGCTGGCGTGCCATTGCGCCGATGGTCGTGTCTGTCCATATCGTGCTGCCGTGCACGTCGTGAGCCGAATAGCTCTCGAACAAGTTGGAGAGGATCGCGGTCTTGTCGGCGGTTTCGAGCCGGTCGGTGTGGGCGATCTTGTGGACGAACAGGGCGAGGTCCCTGACGGGCATGCGCCGGTCGGCGAGGATCGGCGCGTAGTCCTGCGGCGCGTCGCCGTCGCGCCATGTCCAGCAAAATGCGTCCCATAGCGGGCTGGTGCCGTGCGATTGGTGCCATGCCGGCGCGTGCCATGGCTTCCGTTCTTCGGCATCGGACCGTTCGAGGGTGACGCGTGCGTGGCGCTCGGGCAGTTCCTCCACCGCCCGCCAGGCGAGGGCGAGGACGAGTCCCGGGTTGCGGTTCCAGCCCATGGTCCATCCGTATCGGCCGTCGTTGATGCGTTCGATGACCGGTGCCGGATCCCTGTAGGATTCGGCGGCATACGGGTCCGTGAGGCTGCGCCACACGTCCGTTCCCGCGGTATTGATCCATTCGCGTGCCTGCTCCATGGCGGGCATGTCCTCCGGCGTCGCGTAGGTGGATGCCGCGAACTGTGTCATGGCCTCGGTGCCGGCGCGGTGTCTCAGGTGTTCGGCCATGGCCGTGACGTGGCCGAGTTTCGTTCCCACGTCGCCGGTGAGATAGTCCTCGGCGGGCATGACGTCGCCGGTGTCGGGGTCGCGTATGATTCGGTCGCCCAATCCCGCCTCGGTCTCCTCGACGGTGGTGTCGGCCAGGCGTGCGATGAGTTCCAGATCGACCCTGCCGTCACGGTCGAGGCTGATGTTCAGCGCGTCGTCCAGACTGTCGGCATGGTCGGGCATGGGCGGCACGGGACTGATGGTCCGTTGCGAGAGGCATTTCGCCTTGCCGGCGAACCTTCCTTTTTCATCCGTCTCCTCCAACGCCATGACGAGGTGGTGGCCGGATTCCTCGCCGCTGTAGGCGCGTTGGTTGGCGCGGTCGCACAGTCGTCCGAACTCGCTCGTGAACCGGTCGTATGCCCGGTCGAGTTCGGCGCGCTTGGCTTCCACGTCCGGGTCGTCTACGCGGGCGGGGTCGAGTTCGAGCCGTTGGAGTTCGCGCGCCAGGTCTCGCAGGCGGATCATGCCGCGCAGGCGTCGCGCCTCGTCGCCCTGGCCGTGGGCGATTTCGGTGACGGTGGTCCCGTCGCCGTACCAGACCACTCCGCGCTGGTCGACGGAGTATTCGAACGGTGCCACATGGTCCGGCCGGACCGTGATCTCCGCCCGTCCGGCCGGTTCCGCCTCGCCCAGCGACAGCGCCGGGCCGTGGGTGATCTGTGTGGAAAGCAGTTCTTGGAGTCGTTCGCCGACCTGTTCCGCGTCGCCCTGGAAGACGACGTCGAAGTCGCCGCCGAACCGTCCGATCACCGGTCTGATGTCGCCTACCGCGTGCGCGGTCATGTCGTTGGCGACCGCCTGGTTGACGTTGACGGTCACGTCCTGGTATCCGGGCACGGCGACCGGATTGGAGTGGATCCACGCCTCGTCGGGCGTGCGGTCGAGCGTCCGTTCGCGTCTGCGTAGAACGAGCACGTCGGTGACGGCCTCGGTGCCGGCCTGGCGGGCGAACGTCGAGGACGGCAGGCGCACTACGCCGACGAGCTCGGCCTTCCTCGCGAGGTCGGCGCGCATGGTCTCGGAGCGTTTGTCGAGCGTGTATCTGCTGGTCAGCAGCATGGCGACGCCGCCGGGCCGCAGCGCGTCCACCGAGCGTTCGATGAAGTAGTCGTGCAGGGGGAGGCGGGATGTGCCGCCGTCCGTGGTCCGGTAGTCGAGGCTGATGTCGCCCGAATAGGGCACGTTGCCGATGGTCAGGTCGAATCCCGGATGGATGGTGCAGTCCGCGAGGTCCGCGTTGAGGATCGTGGCGTCCGGGTTCAGTGCGGCCGCGATGCGCGCTGATCGGATCGAGTTCCACGCCCGACACGTTCGCTTTGATGTTTTCGGGGATGCCGGCCATGAAATTGCCGGTGCCGCACCCGGGTTCCAGCACCTGGATGGGCGCGGACCTGATGTCGAGCGCGTCCCACATGGCCTTGACCACTGGTCCGGGCGTGTAGTAGGCGGTCAGTGTGGAGGCGCGCGCCTGCGTGTACTCATCGTCGTCGAGCAGTTCGCGGATCTCGGCGTTCAGGTCGGCCCATTCGGGCTTGTCGGAGAATGCGTCCGCGCATCCGCCCCATCCCGAGTATCCGCGCAGCGTGTCCGTCTGCTCCGCGGAGAGAGGCTCGTCGCCGTTCCCATCGAGCGTCTTGAGTGTCCGAATGGCGGCGATGTTCGCTTCGGCGCGTTCGCGGGGCGAACGCGCGCGTTGCGAGTCGAGGGATGCTAGAAGCTTTCCACGATCTCGTGGATCGCCATGCTCATCGACTCCGCTTGCGCCTCGTTCATCCCGTTGAGCCGGTCCAGGTCGGTCATCTGGGGTGCCGCCTTCAGGCAGTCCGTCCGGTTGAGCAGGTGCCTGGACTCCATCAGCTGGTCCATGATCTGCGCCTGGCGTTCCCTCGTCCGCCTCTCGATGTCCCGCAGATGCTCCTCGAGCACGTTGGCCATCATCATCTCCCTGAACCGCTGCGGATGGTTGTCCATCAGCCAGTTGATGCGCATGTTCTGGATCCCGTGCAGGCTGCTGCGGGTGAACACCTTGTACGGCAGCGCCCACTTGTTGAACAGTTCCGGATGCGCCGCCCGGCGCTGTTCCATCGCCTTGAGGTTCCTCTCGTAGCGCGCCTTGAGCTGCGGGTCGGTCCATGTCATCTCGTCCATCATTGTTCCTTTCTTCAGTGTTGTTTTCCGTGCCGGAGGATTGTGTGAAACGTTTTACCACAGGTTGCGGCGTGGTTTCGCCGGGCGTGGCGGCACCGACGCCGAGCTTGTTCTCGGCGGCGATCCGCGCGTCCCGTCGGCCGAGTCCACGGAGCCGGTTCTCCCGGTATTCGGCCGCCACGGCGGCTATCGTCTCGTCGTCCGCGCCGCGTGCGCGGAGTCGTTGCACCGCGGCATGGCCCACCGTTATCTCGTATCCGCGCACCTGTTCCGCCGTCCTGTCGGTCTGTCGCTGCTCCTCCTCGAGAAGGCTGAACAGGTCGATCTGCTCGTATTCGACCGAGGCGGTCTGCTTCGCGTATAGGCGTTTTCTCACCATGGTTCTCTCCTTTCTTATAAGGTTTTCCGCTGCCCGCGGTTACGATCGGTGCCGGCGGTGGGCGGGTCTGCGTTGAGTCCGTCGAGGTTCTTCTTGAGCCTGGTGCGGAACCGGTCGAGCGTTGACTTCAGGTCCGTGTGCCGTCGTTCCGGACCGGCGGCCGGGGATTGCGAGGCGGGAACGATGGGGTCTTGCCGCTGTTTCGTCGCCATGTCCGTCTCTGTTTTCCGTGGCGGCGCGGGTGTCTCATCGCCTATGGCGTCGGGCGTTTTGCCGCCTTCCGGCACGTACTGTTCGACGGTCGGACGATCCGTTGTTTTGCTCCTGGCCTGCGTCGGATCCTGCGTGCCGGTGAGTTCCTGGATGAGCAGTCTGGCGGCCTGGCGGCGTTGGCGGTTGGTCCACCGTCCCTCGTCCTCTCCGGCGGTCCGGTCGACGAGTCTGCGCGCCCATTTCATTGCGACGGACGGCTTGTACGTGCCGGCACGCTGGTATTCCGTGAACCGGCCCTGCATGCGTTCGATCTGCGGCCAGGATTCCTCCACGGTCTTCGAGGCGAGCTCCACCGATGCCGTGTCGAGCGTCTTCTCGGCGTCGCGGTTGCGTTTCTGCGCGTCGATGACCGCCTGGACGAGCGTCTGCGGGTCGACCTGCATGGTGCGGCGTTCCGCTCCGCGGCCGGTGAACAGCTCGACCGGGGTGCCGGGTCTGAACCTGATGTTGACGGCCCGTCCCTCGTTCTTCTGCCTCTGGTTCTTCGCGTTCATGAACATGTCGGTCGCCCAGCCGGTCAGGTCCTTGCCATCGATGGCGGTGCCGCGGGGGAGTCCGACGATCATCTTCGGCCAGTCGCGTCCGTCCTTCGCATGCAATATATAGGTGTGCGCGAGCCTGTTCGCCACCCACGCGTTCGGCCAGACCTGCTTCGTCGCCGCGGCCGTCCGGGCCGGCGTCTGTGTCACGGCTGTGGGGTCGGTGTCCCGCTCCGGCTGCTCCTGCTGGGGGAGCGCGGGCGTCGGCGAGATGGGTTGGCCCTGGAGGATGGATATGGCGGCCTGGTCGGTGAACTCGTCCCAGTCCGGGGCGCGTCGACCGTCGTTCAGATTCAGCAGCGGCTTCTGCTCCAGTCCCGGTTTGAGCAGTCCGCTGCGCATGACGCGGCCGGTCATGCCCTGGGCGACGGGTCCGCCGTCCTGTTCGCGCCAGTACTGGTATTCATCCCGGTACACGCGGCTTTGGGTGAGCAGCTCGCCATCGCTCATGGTCTTGGCGGGGAAGGACTCGCTCATGTCCTCGCTGTGGCTGATGGTCGTGACCTGCATGCTCAGGTCGTCGTATTGCAGGTGCTTGAAGCTCATCGCGTCGAACAGTCCCTGCTGGTTCCGATGCCAGGAGAAGACCATGAGGTCGTACCCGTTATCCTCCAGGAAGAACACGCAGGGGCGCGGCTCGTGCTCGACCGCGTTCTGCATGAGGCTGGCCTGGAGCAGGTCGGGGTCGAGCCGTCCCGCCGCGGACGCGGCCACGGCGAGGCTGGCGCTCCATCCCATAGGGAGCTGCCGGCCCGTCGTCGGATCCGTCATGCGGTACTGGCCCGGCGTGGCCACGGTGTCCCACCGGTCGGGATGGCGGTGGTTCCATTGTTCGATGCCCGCGAGCATCGCGTCCATCGGGCTCTGCCCGTCCGCCGGTCTGATGGCGAAGGATTCGGTGGCGCGGGTCACGTCGCCGGCGATTGTGTTCTGGTGCACGATGGTGTCGCCGGGATCGTAGATCATGCCCACCGAGTCCTCGCCGGCCGTCCTTGCAGTGCCGGCCGTCCATATCGTGTCGCCGGACGAGGCCCACATGGTCACCGGCCATGGGGTCGGGTCGTTGGTTCCGTTGATGGTGTCCTGGAAGATCGCGGCGTGTTTCGTCGCCTGTTCCTGCTGGTTCATTATGGTTTCCTTTCAGCGGCCCTTGCGGGGCGTGCGGTCCCTGTTCTGGGTGGGTGGCATGTGGTTCTTTTGTTCGGCGAGGTTCTCGTTGAGCCGGGTCTTGAACCGTTCGAGCAGTGCCTTCTTCGACCGGATCGGCTTCGGTTTCCGCTCCTTGCCGGCCGGCCTGGGATTGTCTGCCCTGGCCTGCGTCTGCTGTCGCGTGGCCGGTGTCCGGGCTTCGTCCGGCGCGGGTTCCGGTTCGCTTTCCGGCTCCGGTGCCGGCTTCTCCCGGTTCGGCTCGATCGTCTGCCTGCGTGTCTGCTCCTGGGTTTGCGCGCCCTGCCCGTAGTCGTCGCGCAGGATGGTGTCGAGCTCGTCGCGCAGGCTCGGGTCGGCGGCGGCCTTGCCGATGATCCGGTCCGCGAAGTCGCGGCCGGCCTGCTCGTCGCATGTTGTGTCGCCCATGAGCTTGTCCCATGAGAGTTCGGGATGCCGGGCAGCGAGGCTGTTCGCGGCCATCTCCATGACCTCCGGGTCCACGAAGTCCCAGGCGATGCGCTGCGTCGGCATGGGCTTCATGGCTGGTTCGGCCGGGGTCTCCCGCGCCGGGGGTTCTGGCTCGTTTCGGGTCTGTTCCGTCTGCTCGACGGTGAAGTCGTCGTCGGTGACGTCCAGGCCCATGCCTTTGAACGCGCGTTGCACTGCGTGGCGGACATGGTCTTCGTCCTTGCCGGCGAAGTGCAGGATGAACTGGCCTTGGTCGGTGCGTTCGAGGTGGTAGTCGATGCCGGCGGTCTTGAGGCTGTGCTGTACCTCGCGCATGGTCGAGTCGTCGAGTTGCAGCTCGTGCAGGTCGCCGTCCTTCTTCCTTTGCAATCGTTTCTCGGACATCTCGCCGCTGTCGATCTTGTTCTTGACGGCCTCGCCCGCGGCGTGCACGCCGGTCTTGGTGAGCTTCATGCCGGAACGGAGCAGCGCCATGGCCACGCCCTTGGGGATTCTGAGCATGAGCTTCGCGCCTCCGGTGATGATGGTCTGGACGGCGTTCTGGATCTTCTCCTCAGCCTGTTCCTCGATTGGCATTGCGGTTTCCTTTCTGTTGTCGGTTGGTGTTTCCTGGGACGGTTCAGATGGACCGTCCACGCTTGTGCTGATGCTGTTCGCGCTGCTCGGTCTCCGTTTGCTCGCGGTCGCGGGTCGTGTGGATCTCCCGTTCGATGGCGGCCAGCTCGCCCTCGTACCGGTCGCACAGGGCCTCGCGACGTTCCATCTCGCCGCGCGTCTCGGCCACGAGGTCGGGGTCTCCCTGTTGGATCGCGTCGTGCAACGCGATGACGGCGGCCTGGAGTTCGTCGTGCGATTCGCGGACCTTTCCGCGCAGCAGCTTGAGTCCCTTGGCGCTGTCGCCGCCCGCGAGCCTGGTCCAGCGGATCGCCGCGTTCAGCGCCTTCGCCTCGCCGGCGAGCCGGTCGAGGCGTCGCGCCTGTGCCTGGTAGTAGCGCTGCTGGGTGGGGCTTACCCCGTAGCGCAGGGGCAGCCGTTCGGGCGCGGCCAATGGTTCGAGCCGGCTCGCGGGCTCGCCGAACCACTGGTAGAGGCCGTGGGTGGTGGTCTTGCCGGCGTACCGGTTGGACGGGTCGAGGATGATCTGGTCGCGGTGGAGGGGCAGGAACGCGCGCAGCGTGGAGCCGCCGTCGTCCACGAGACGCTTCGCGTCGAACGTGATCTTTTTCTTCCGGTGGGTGCCGGGCAGCCACACGGTGACCGTCTTCCTGGTCTGTTTGGCGACGAGCCGACGGTTGAACGTGATGGGGATGACGGGCGTGCTTTGCAGTCCGGCCATGATGTTCGTCATGTCGTACGCCGAGCCGAGTTTCGTGTCTCGGATCTTGAATCCGGTGTCCTTCATGGTGAACGTGAAGTGCTGTCCGCGGACCGTCACGTCCACGCCCTGCACGTCGAGCATGTTCCTCCAGTCCTCGAAGTTCTCCGCGCCGGCCAGGGTCAGGTCGATCAGCATGCGGAGCTGGTCCTTGACGCCCAGGCCCTTCGCGGACGTGTAGATTTCCTCCATCGACATGCCGTAGCGACGCTCCATCGGCTCCTCGTTTTCGGCCCGTCGCGTCGTTCGCGCCGTCGCCGCCGTGCCCGGTTCGGAAGTCTCTTCGACATGTTTGGGGTCGCGTGCCTGTGTCGTCGGGTCTTCGTTCGGCGTGGTTTCGTCGCCGCGCATTTTGCGTGCGACCCGCTCGGTGGCGGGGTTGAAGATGACGCTTAGCCCCTCCCTCTCGCTGATCTCGTTGGCGATGACGCGCCACTGTTCGATGATGTCCTTGGGTAGTTCCGCCTTCAGATGCTTCCCGTATCGGGAGGCGGCGCACACCATGATGTGGTCGTGCAGATGGTGTCGGTCGGTGTGCGTGGCGACCACGAACTTGTATTCGCCGCCCGTGATCCGGCGTGCGAACTCCATGCCGAGCTCGTGCACCTTCTCCGGGGTCACGGGGTCCTTGGGGCTGAAGCTGAGCTTGATGTGGTAGGCCAGCCGGCTGTTCTTCCGGATGCCTTGCGGCGACCTGCGGTTGTCGTCGAGCATGCCTTCGGCCAGTGCGTCGTGGTCCGTCCTGGTCCGTTCGTAGTTGGAACTGACCAGTCTTCCGTCGTCGGTCTTGGCGGGGTTGATGACGTACGCCATCGCCCCGTTGGGCCCGCCAAGATTCGATTTCACGGGCCTGCCGAGCTTGACCACGGCCATGCTCACGCGTCCTTTCCGGCGTCGCGCCTGTCGGCGAACAGGTCGCCGAGCAGCTGCTCGATGCGGTCGAACGACGCGCGGATCTCGGCCACCTGCTCGGGCGTTATATGCTCGTTCGCGTTGGCCCAGTGGGCTATCTGGTTGATGTTCACGCCGATGCGGTCGATCTCTTTGGCGATCGGTTCGGGGTCGGTCAGCGGCCTGATCTCGGTGACGTGGATGCGCCGTTCGGACAGCATCCTGCGTGCGTATGAGCTGAACGAACGGTGTTCCGGAGCGTATCTGGTCAGCTCCTCGTACAGCCTGCGCGCCTGTTCCCACTCGTCCTCGCTGAACATGATTTTCTTGCAGATCCTTCTCGATCTGTTGTCTCTCCAACTCATTTCGCACCTCCAAGAGAGATGCGGAGTTGGGTCTTCTGTGATGCTGCGTGAGCGGTCTGGAGGCTTCGCCGACTATGGGGTCTGGGTCTCCCGGGCAAGTCGGCCCGCACTGCGGGTCGAGTGATTGTGGCCACAATCACGTCACTTGCTACTCCCATATCAATTTCATTGATTGGGAGTGATTTCGCACGGCATGATTGCGCAATGCCGTGAAGGATGATCGCGTTCACTCCTCGCTCCTTTCGCCCATGGCCTTGAGGGCACGGCCGGTGTCTTACGCCAATCGTCCGTCGTGGAAACGGCGATGGGTTTGGACACTTGGAGCAGGGAAACGAGAAGGCCCCGCGAAAAAATCGCGGGGCCGGTGGGTCGTTGGTGGCGCGTCATGTCCGTCATGCATACGGGCATGAAAAGGCCCCGGCCGTCTTGATGACGGTCGGGGCGGATGCGCGTGGGCTTCTAGATGATTTGCATGTCGGAGCGGACGCGTTCCGCGGCGATGTCGATGTCGCCGGGCCATGAGGGCACGCCGAACGCGAGGCGCACGCGGTCGAACGTCTGCGGGTCCTTGAGCGGTTTGAACATGCCGCGGTCGACGTATCGGGACATGTCGAAGATTCCGGTCGCGCCGTCGGAGCAGGTGACCTTGAGCTTGTAGCCCGGCATGGGTTCGCATTGGGTCACTTTGATTGAATAGTCGATGGTCATGTCCGTTGCCTCCTTGTCAGCGTAGCGGGTCGATTCTGAACGGGTGCTCGAGGTTGAAGGCCAGCTCCCAGTCGGCTTCCAGCTCTTCGGCATGCAGCAGCACCCATGCCTCGACCAGTTTGCGCTGCTTGCGCGGTAGGTCTCCCTTGAGCAGATTGCCATCGAAGGTGAAGGACGCTTCATGTCCTTGGTATCTGGCGTGGATGTGCGGCGGAACATGGTCGTCCGCGTTCATGGTGATGATGATTCCGAAGAACATGCTGATGACCGGCATGTCCGCCTCCTTGTTTTCGTTGTCTTCCATTCTAGGATATTTTTCTTTTGACCGGATGGTCAAGCGAAAGCGCTAGCGGTGGTAGCGGGTTCCGTCATGAGAACGCGTCGAAACCACGGGTTTCGCTGCGCGGGCGTTGACGGGTTCCGCGGGCCGCTATGATCAAGGCGTCAGCCGGCCGGTCAAAAGAAAATCCTCGGGATGCGCGCGGCATTGGTGCCGTGCTCCGTTTCCCGTCGGCGAGCCGTGGCCTCCGTGCCACGGCGACGCCCTGTCGGGTCCGGGAACCGTTCCCGGCGCGTGGAGTCCAGAGGACGGTAGCCGTCCTCTGGCCGCCGGAGGCGCCGCCCGCATGACGCGGGCGGCATCGGCCCCGGGGCGTCACTTGGCCGGGAACGGCGATGACGTTTTAGTCTTCGACGCTTGTCCAGTAGAGGCCGTCGTCAGGGATGTCGTCGACCTCGTCCCACATGGCTCGCGCCTGTTCGTCCCACCATGCCGCGTCGTCCCAATGCGCGTCGGCCTCGTCGTATCCGACGCTGCCGTTCGCCAGAGTCGCGTACTGGTCGAAGTCGATGCCCGTCGGGCATATGGCCTCCATCTGTTCGGCGGTCGCATAGTGGAGGCTGTCCAGATGGTAGGCATCCTGTCCGGTTTCCAAGTCGTGTGCGGCGAGGTTGGCCCGCGCCGTTTCGGCGAGCTCGTCGTGTTTGGCCCGGAACCATTCCTCGGCCCTGTTCTTCTCCTTCATGTCCATGTCTCCTTTCATTCCGCGCGCCCGAACGGTTCGTCGGTGAACCACCAGTCCCTGATGACGAGCATCCACCCGTTCCTTTCGAGCAGCGGGTCGAGGTCGTCGGGCGTGATGATGTCGCCCGCGTGGTTGACCCATACTGTTTTCTCGATGCTGCATGGCGGCCATCCACCGTCGCCGCCCCTGACGGCGTAGCAGTGCCATCCGTCGGGAATGTCGCCCGCGTGGAGCCGTACGTCGCTCCACATCGTGTCGATTCGTCCCCCGTCGGTCTCGAAGACGGCGTGCTGCAATTCCATCGGTTCCATCTGCATGGTTCCACTCCTTAGTGTCTCGCCGGCGTTCCTGTTTTCCTTTCGCCGGACATGGGGCAGCCTCGCGGTCCCGCCGCGCGGTGGAGGACGCGTGGGCCGTGCCCGCTTCGGGATAATCGGGCGAAGCCCTCCCGGAGCGGAGCATGGAACACGCAGTTCCGAAGACGCGGGCGCGGGGCTGTGATGATGAACCATGGCCGGCCGACCGTTCCCTTCCAGGCGTCGACGCCTGGAAATCCCGGAAGGATCGGCGAAGATAGCGCGCGGCCCAGGGCCGCGCTCCGTTTCCGGCGAAGCCAGGATCACAAGCGTGTGATCCTGGCGGAGCCCGACTGTCCAAACCGGCGCGTGTCCAATCGCGTGACCATGGTTCCAGCCGGATCAAAACCGGGAACCGATGAAAACAAGACTGGAAAGGAAACGGACCATGGCATCCGATTACGTGGACGACTTCCTGCGCGACGAACGCGAGTCGTTCAAACGCAAGGAGACGGCGGCGAAGAAGTTCGACAACCGCCTCGACAATTTCCGCAAAAGCGCGCAGGCGCTGCGCGACGCGGCGAGGCAATTCGAGGAGGCGTTCCCCGGCATGAGCCGAACAATGATCGCGGACAAGCTGGCGATGACCGGAACGGAGAAGAACATCGCGTTCGACGCGAAGGGCGAACTCGTCGCCGCGCCGGCCGGAAGAAAAACCGTCTCCGCCGAACCCACCGTCGCGCCGGCGGCCGACGCCGCGACGGATCCGGAGACGACCGGATCCGACGTCCAGGAGGCGGACGACGAGCCCGCCCCGCAGGAGCCCGCAGCCGAACCCGACACCTCGGACGACGGACGGCCCGCATGGGCGTCCGGCAACTACTGATGATCGGACGTGATGCAAGATGCGACTGATCCTCGCCGAGAAGCATTCGGTCGGCCAGGCCATCGCCCAGGCGGTCGGCGGGCACATGGAAAAGCATGACGGCTATGTGCAGGTCGGCGACGACCTGGTCACCTGGGCGCAAGGACACCTCGTCGACCTGGCCGCGCCCGACGAATACAAGAACCACGACTGGGGAAAGTGGAGCCTCGACACGCTGCCCATCGACCCGACACCCGACTGGCAATGGAAGGTCAGCCGGGACAAGGGCGCAGACCGCCAGTACAAGGTCGTCGCAGGACTGATGCGCCGCGGCGACGTCGACATGCTTGTCGACGCATGCGACCCCGACCGTGAGGGCGAGGCCATCTTCCGTCGGATCGTGACGCATGTAGGAGTCTCCAAGCCGATGCGACGCCTATGGGTCGCGAGCCTGGAGGAGGACGCCATCCGCGACGCCCTCGCGTCCATGAAGGACGAGACGGAATACCAGGGGCTCGCCGATTCGGCGATGATCCGCGCGAAGGCCGACTGGCTCATCGGCATGAACGCGTCGCGCGCCTACAGCCTCGTCTACAACGCGAGGTTCACCGTCGGCCGCGTACAGACGCCCACGCTCGCGATGATCGTGGACCGCGACCGGCAAATCGCCGGCCACGTGGCCCGACCGTACTGGAAGGTCGTCGCCCCGATGGGCGGATGGAAGCTGGCCGGCGAACGTTTGGACAAGCGGGAGGACGCCGAAACCCTGCTGCGGATCGTCAACTCGGACGACTTCGCCTTCTCGATCTTCAAGGCCGAACGCAAACAGCAGCACGACGCGCCGCCCCGCCTGTACGACCTGACCGGATTGCAGAAGGACATGAGCCGGCTGCACGGCCTGACCGCCGCCCGCACCCTGACCGCCTTGCAATCCCTGTATGAGAAAAAACTGGCGACGTATCCGCGCACCGACTCGCAGTACATCACGCACGACGACCTGGACACGCTGCGCGGCCTCACCGAAGGCGACCGCCTCGTCACCGGCTTCATCGAACCGGACGCGAAACCTGAACGGCCACATCTCGAACTGACCGTGAACGACGCGAAGGTGGCCGGCCACACCGCCATCCTTCCCACCGTGCAGGCCGACAAGGCGGCGCTCGACGAACTCGGCGACGACGAACGCCTCGTGCTCGTCCGCGTTGCTCGCCGCATGTGGGAGGCCGTGGGCGACGACTACGTGCACGACGTGACGAACGTCGTCGCGAACATCGACCCCGCCTGGGCCGAACGGCACCCGACGGACGGTGCGCCGCTCGACGAATCACGGACCAGGTTCACCAGCCGTTCCGACCAGCCCGTCTCCCTCGGCTGGCACGCCATCGAACACGACGGGCCGCAGGAGGATCGCGACGCCGCCGACGAGACCGCGGGCAACATCATCCCCGCGAACCTCGTCACCGGGGTCTCCATCGCGCCCGTCCCGCAATGCGGCGCGACATTGTCCGAGGGAAAGACGAAACCGCCGAAGCCGTTCAGCGAGGCGACGCTGCTCGCCGCGATGGAACACGCCAGCCGCTGGGTGGAGGACAAGGACCTCAAGGCCGCATTGGACGACGACGAATCCCACTCGGGAGGCATCGGCACCCCGGCCACGCGCGCCGACGTGATCGAGAAGCTGATCCGCACCGGATACGTGGACCGCAAGGGCAAGCAGCTGCGCTCCACGGACCAGGGCCGTTCCCTGATCGACGTGGTCGCCCCGAAGCTCAAGGACGTGGCATTGACCGCCGACATGGAACGACGCCTCTCGGAGGTCGAACACGGACAGGCGGACGCCTCGCAGGTCGAAACGGAGTTCCGCGACCTCGCCGCGCGCATACCGGCCGACGCGCAGACCACCGTCCGGCAGGACCATGTGCAGGCGAAGACGCGGAACACGGAATCGTTCGGCGGCTGCCCGCGCTGCGGCAAGCCCGTCGTCAAAACGGGCAAGGTGTTCCAATGCTCCACCAACCGGCGTGAGAAACAATCCGACGGTACATGGAGGACCACGGAGGGATGCGGCTGGCGCGCCTGGACGACCGTGGCCGGCAAGACCATCACCGACACGACCATGCGCAGGCTGCTCGACGGCCGGAAGGTCGGTCTGAAGGGCTTCACCTCGAGGAAGGGCGGCACGTTTGACGCCGCGCTCGTCATCGACAAGGACAAGGGCGTCGCCTTCGACTTCGGCCAACGCCACCAGGAAAGCATGGACATGGCCCAGAAGCAGTACACGGCACAGACCAACAGCGTGCTCATCCAGCAGCAGATGCTCGACCAGCAGCGCAAGGCCACGGCCGACGATAATCCATCGATGCCGACCGAATGACGAAACCGGGGCGCAGCCACGGCCGCGTCCCGGGAAACGCCGGGTCCGCCCTGTAGAAAACCTCGATTATACTAAAAGTATAATCACGGTTCGCGCAGGCGGATCCGGCTTTCTTATATCCAGGAGGGACCATGGCAAAAGAGGATTGGAGCGAGGCCAAGGCGTGGATGCGCGCGACGCGCGAACGCATCGGCATGACCCAGCACGACGCGGCCGTGCTTGCGAACCTCACCGTGGACATGGTCAAGAAATACGAGTCGGAGAAATACCGGATCCAACCCTCGGGGAGAATGCGGGAGATGCTCGAACACTATCTCGCCGAGCACAGGCGCGCCGTCGCGGCTATCATGGAACGGCACAGGGGAGATGAGCGGGCCGTGCTCTCGTTCTCCCGCGTCTCCGACCTGCCCGAGGGGCTGCCCGACTGGGTCCGGGCCGAGGAATCCGTGAAGCGCCGCGCCGCCGCCGTGCGCGAGGCAGCCGTGCTGCTTGAGGCGGAGGGCGTCGCCGTCGACTACACCTATCTGCCCGAAGAAACGGAATAGGAGAGGGAAGGAAGTCCGATCATGTTCGGACTCTACATGCTCGCGATATACCTGGGCGTCGCCGTCATCGCCGCCGGCTTCGTCGCACTGCTCGTCGTCGTCGCGCTGGCGGTGGGACTGGTCACGCATCCCATCCGCACGCTCGCCCTCGTGTTCCACAAGCTCGCCGCCCTGTCCGCCGCCCTGGCGTTGATCCTCGCGTTGATCGCCTGGTTCTGGACCGACCATACAAAGCCGGACTTCGTCCCGTGCTTCTGGGGATCCATCGGCGTGATCGTCGCGTCCATCCTTATCCGCGCGTTCGCCGAGTGGATTCTCGAACGGCCCACCAGGGCCGAACGCCGAGCCATGAAACGTGCCGCCGCGCAGGAAACCGGCCGGGTGACGATGCGCATGCCGGTATCGGAAGAAGTGGCCGCGGCGTTCGAATCGACCCGGGACGGCCGGCGCGCCTCCCTATGACATGCAGGCCGCAGGACGGAACGAACCGCGGCTGGAATAATGGACTTTGCAACCGGAACACGAAAAGAGGGACATGATGGCCAATCCCGAGCTATCGCAGCGCATACAGGAACTGCCCGAGGAACTGCTCGGCCTTGAACGCGAGCCGGGAATCGTCGAACGCCTGCGACGAATCGACGCGCTGAAGGACCGTGCCCGCGCACTGGACCCCCTGGACGGCGTCGAGGACATGGCGCTGGCGGATTACGACCGCGACTGGCTGGTGCGCTACACCTACAATTCAAACGCCATAGAGGGATCCACGCTGACCCTGGAGGACACGTCCCTGGTTTTGGAGGGCGAGTTCGTCCCGTCGGATTCGCCGGCACGGTACGTGTTCGCCGCGCGCGGCGTCGCGGACGGCATGGCCTACGTACGCGAATACGCCCGGGAGGGGAGGAGACTGGATGAGGAACTGGTCCGGCGCGTCCATGAGGTGACGGCGCTGGACCTCCAGCCGTTCGCCCGCGGCACGTTCCGCCCCTACGGTTATCTGGCGAGGATCACCGCGACCCGCGTCAAGACCGCCGACCCGCTGGAGATCCGCGACGACCTGCGGGCCCTGATCGACGGGCTGGACGCGAGCGGCGCTCATCCGCTGCTCAGGGCCGCCGGCTTCCATGCGATGTTCGAGAACATCCACCCGTTCATGGACGGCAACGGGCGGACCGGCCGCCAGCTGCTTAATTTCATGCTGCTGAAGCACGGCTATCGTCCCGTGGCGATCAAGTATGACGCCAAGCGCGACTATGCCCGCAGTCTGGAGACCTGGCAGGTGGATGGCGATCCCGTGGCGTTCTGTTCTGTGTTCCTCGACTGCGTGGAACAGGAGGAACACGCGTTCACCGATCTGGTCGAGGGATTGCGTCGGAAGCCGGACGCCATTCGCAGCAAAACGGATCTGCTGGACAGATTCGGCGACACGCTGCGGAAGAATCTTGCTCGGCAAGACGGGGATGGCAAGAGTGCCGGGATTGATCGCGAAGGTCCTGGGCGCCATATGAGCCATTAGCCCGAAAGCCTATACTTTGGATATATCGATTTGATGTAGCGAGGAGAACGGGTCATGCCGACTTTGGGGTGGATGGGAAAGAGCAAGGTGGTCGCATACCACCGTCAAGTGCCGTACCGTGTACTCGAACGCATCCCTGAAAAGAGCGTTTTGGATTCGCATGGATCCGATTGCGGCAACATGGTCATCCATGGGGACAATCTTGAAGCGCTCAAGGCCCTGCTGCCCGAATACGAAGGCAAGGTGGATTGCATCTACATCGATCCTCCGTACAACACCGGCAACGAGGGATGGGTCTACAACGACAACGTGAACGACCCGCGAATCAGAAAATGGCTCGGCCATCTCTTCGGCAAGGGTCGTACGGTAATGGATTCCGAGGGCTGAAAACCGGTTTCGTTATCTCGGTTTTTCGGTATCTACCGGTTCCGGTATCGCGGTATCCAGTCGGTTGAAGGCATTGCCTCGCGCTTCGACCGTGGCTGCCTCACGTGTTTAAGCGTTGACGCTGTACTTGTTGCAACACTTAGACGTGTGAGGCTGTTCCGTTTGATGCCGGTCTTTACCGGTTTTGGTTTTTCGGTAAAACGGTGTCCGGGTCCGTCGGTATTCCGGTATCCCGTTCCAGCAGGATCTTCCTGAGTCTTTCCACTTCGTCCCGGAGCTTGTCGATCTGGCGTTCCTTCTGATCGATGACCGTGCGGATTACGGTCGGATCGTTCGATGGCATGTACCGGTAGGCGAGGAGTTCCACGGTGTCGCGGTGGTGTTCTCTGACGACCCGTTGGTAGCTGTCCACCGCGACGGTGAGGCTGGTGTGTCCGAGGTCGTCCATCGTCTCGCGCATGGTTCCGCCCTCGAGGACGAGCATGGTGGCGTGCGTGGCGCGCAACGAGTGGAAGGTGATGTCGGGGCGTCCGATCTTTTCGCGGGCCATGCGGAATGTCCGTTCGATGGTCGTGGGCGGGAGCAGCCAATCGTCCAGCATAGGCGAGTGAAACAGCATGGTGTCGGGCTTGCGGTCCTTGCAGAACCGGCTGATATGGGCCTCGATGAGCGGGGCGAGTGGTTTCGGGATGGGCACGACCCGCTTGCTGCTTTTGGTCTTCGTCTCGCACAACCGGTATTTGCCCCTGTCGTCGGGGCCGCGGTTGACGGAGTGGCGGACGTGGAGCTGCAGGTTCTCCAGGTCGATGTCCCTGAGCTGCAGTGCGCATACCTCGCCGAGGCGCAGTCCGCCGACCAGGAGGGAGAGACAGAGGGTGAGCCGGTAGTAGTCGGGGAACAGGTCTGCCAGCCTTTTGATCTCGTCGGCGGTGATAGGCGGCTGGTCCCGTCGCTTGGACTGCGGTTTGATGACGCGGTATCGGCATGGGCTCGTCGGGATGAGCGGCGGCGTCCCGTCGTTCTGCTCGGTCGCTGCGGCGAGCATGATCCGTTTGAGCGTGCGCGCGGCCTGCTCGAACGTCCAGGCCGTCAGCTCGTCCCTGGCGTTCGCGTACCATTCGTCGACCATCTGTCTGGTGATGCGGTCGAGCGGGATGTCTCCGAACGTCTTGTTGAGCCGGCGCAGCACGATCTCGTTGCACCGGTTGGATCGTCCGGATAGCTTGCTGCCGTCCGGTTTGCGGTATTTGTCGAAGTAGTCCTTGGAGTATTCCCTGAATGTGGGCATGGTATCGGCGCCTCGCTGCGATGGGTGGACCCATTGGCGGATGCCCTTGTTGTGGAGCGTGACGAGGTAGTGCTCCTCGTCGAGCCACCTGTAGGCCTCCGTCTCATATTCCAGTCCGAAGTTCCGTCCGACCTTCTTGGACGGGTCGAGCGGGTTGACGTACCGCGCTTGGAAACTGGTCGGGTTGCCGTCCGCGTCCCTGCGGACGATCACCGATCCCCATTTCCTGCGTTTTCTCGGTTGCGGCCTGTTCTCCGTGTCCTTCATTGGCTTCCCCTTGGATAGACGGTATGGGTCCGGGCGCCTATCGTCGGCGGGAGATCTCGAATGAGCATCATGGACCGGCCGGTGGTGGTCGGCCGGTGGGGGCAGTCGAGATTATTCTTGGGTGCCTGTAGGTGCCTCGTGGAAAACGAGGGTAATCGGCAGATTTCCCAAGAACGGAAAACCCTGGAAAAAAGCCAAAAACGACCACATGCGATTATCATCAGAGGTGCGCATGATAACTGTAGTCATGGCTCCAAGTGTCTCATGGGCTTGAGACCGGCGTGGATGCCGACGGCACGGATACAGGACGGCGGATTGGTAGACGCGTAGTATTAAGACGGTGTTCGAACGGTCAAGAAAAGAGGAACGAACATGTCGATGAAGGACACGCTGAAGAAAGCCAAGATCGCGGCGATGAAAGCCAAGGACAAGGCCAAGCTCAACCCGATCAACCTGACGTTGGCGGACATCCAGAACCTGGAGATCGCCAACGGTCACGAAGCGACCGACGAGGAAGTGCTCAAGGTCATCCAGAAGGGCGTCAAGACCCGTCGTGAGACCGCCAAACTGTACAAAGACAAGGGACTGGCGGACAAGGCCGCTCCCGAAACCGCCGAGGCCGATTTCCTGGAAACCTTCCTGCCGGCGGCCGCCAGCGACGAGGACTACGCCAAAGCCGTCGCCGACGCCGTGGCAGAAGTGAACCCGGCCGGCCCCAAGGACATGGGTCGCGTCGTCAAAGCCGCTCGTGCCGCGCTTGCCGGCAAAACCATCGATGGCGGCAAGCTGGCCGGTCTGGTCAAGGCCGAGCTCAACAAGTAATCGTCTACGAGCAGCGTCTCTTTCCGCGTACGAAAAGCGGGTCCAAACAACAAACGTTTGGACCCGCTTTTCATAAGGAACGCGAATGTGCTGGCTCAACGCTCGTGATGGTCGATATGGTCGGACACCACGTCGCCGATGGTCTGCACGATCTGCACGAGAATGACGCACAGGATCACGGCCACGGTCATCACGTCGTACTGGTAACGCTGGTAGCCGTAACGGATGGCGATATCGCCCAGGCCGCCCGCGCCGACGGTACCGGCCATGGCGGAGAAGCCGAACAGAGTGATGAACGTCAGTGCCGCACCGCGCACCAGCGATGGCAGGCTTTCGAACAGCAGCACCTTGAACACGATCTGCAGGTTGCTGGCGCCGAAGCTTTGCGCGGCCTCCACCAGACTGCCGTCCACTTCGGCGAGCGACTGTTCCACCACGCGCGCCACGAACGGAGCCGCGGTGATGACCAGCGGCACGATGGCGCCCGGCACGCCGAGCGAGGTGCCGACAATCAGTCGGGTCAGCGGGATGATGGCCACCAGCAGAATGATGAACGGCACGGAACGCACGATGTTCACGATCCAGCCGAGCACGGTGTTGAGCGGTGCGTTCGGACGGATGCCCTTTTTCGCGGACGTGATGAGCAGCACGCCGACCGGCAGGCCGATCACATATGCCAGCAGCGTCGCCACAGCAGTCATGATGATCGTGTCACGCACGCCTTCGACCAGCAGTTCGCCATAATCGGCGATGAATTGCGAAACCACCTGTCCCATCTCACTTCACCTCTTTCTGGGCGGAATCATCGGCCGCCCCATTCTTCGCGCCATCCGCCGTTTCGTGCGTATGCCGATGGTTCGTCACCTTCGCGTCGGCGATCAAAGTCTTCAGAATGTCACTGTGCGGATCGGCGAACAGCGCTTCCGTATCGCCCATTTCCACAATGCGGCCTCCGTCTATCATGGCCACACGGTCGCAGATGTTGCGTGCCACGGACAGCGAATGCGTGATGACGACCAGCGTCACATTAAGTTCACGGTTGATGCGACGCAGCAGGTCGAGGATCTGCGCCGTCGTGGTGGAGTCGAGCGCGCTGGTGGCCTCATCGCACAGCATGATGGACGGATTGTTGGCCAACGCCCTTGCGATGGCCACGCGCTGCTGTTGGCCGCCGGACAGCTGGCTGGGGTAGCGGTCGGCCAGATCAGCCAGACCGACCAGATCGAGCAGATACCGCGCACGTTCCTCACGCTTGGCTTTCGGCGTGTGGTTGAGTTCCAGCGGGAAGGTCACGTTGCGTAGCACGGTGCGCTGTTGAAACAGGCTGAAGTTCTGGAAGATCATGCCGATTCCGGCGCGCACGTCCGCCAGCTCCTTGCCTTTCACGCCGGTGATGTCTCGTCCGTCGATGAGCACCTTGCCGGAAGTGGGGCGTTCCAGCAGGTTGATGCAACGCACCAATGTCGATTTGCCCGCGCCGGACGAGCCGAGAATGCCGAAGACCTCACCCGAATCGATGGTCAGGTTAATGTCGTGCAACACCTCATGCGCTTCGGCGCCACTGCCGTAGCTTTTGTGCAGATGGTCGATCTGAATCGTCATAATGTCCTGTTCCTAATCGTGTTCCATAACAAGAATGCCGCAGGGTAGTATACCTGCGGCATTGAACTCCTACTGCCGAAACGGGTCTTAGAAGACCGGAACGACAGCGCCCTTGTAGTTCTTGTTGATGTAGTCACGCACCTCGTCGGACTTCAAAGCCTTCTTGAGCTCCTTGGTCTTGGCGGTGTTCTCATTGCCTTCCTTCACCACGAGGATGTTCTGGTAGGTCTTCGCGGCCAGACCGCCGGCCTTCTCGGTGGCTAGCGTGTCCTTGGTCGGGTCGAAGCCGGCCTGGATGGCGTAGTTGCCGTTCAGGGCCGCGATGTCGACATCCTTGATGACGGTCGGCACGACGGCGGCCTCAAGCTCCTTGAACTTCAGGTTCTTCGGATTGGAGGTGATGTCCTTCGGCGTGGCGTTGATGTCCTTCGGATCCTTCAGCTTGATCAGGCCGGCATCCTGCAGCAGCAGAAGCGCGCGGGCCTCGTTGGTGGCATCATTCGGCACGGCCACGGTGGCGCCGTCCTGAAGATCCTTCAGCTCCTTGGTCTTGCCCGGGTACAGGCCGAACGGCTCGAAATGGATGCCCTCCACGGACACCAGATGCGTGCCCTTCTCCTTGTTGAAGTTGTCGAGGTACGGCTTGTGCTGGAAGTAGTTGGCGTCAACCTCGCCATCCTCGGTGGCGGTGTTCGGCTGCACGTAGTCGGTGAACTCCTTGACGACCAGCTTGTAGCCGTCCTTCTCGACGAGCGGTTTGACCGCCTTGTTCAGAATCTCCGCGTGCGGGGTCGGGGAGGCGGCCACGGTGATGGTCTTGTCGTCCTCCTTGGAGGCGGCACCGTTGGAACCGGAATTGCCGCAGCCTGCCAGGCCGAAGGTCGCGAGCGTGGTGACGGCGAGCAGTGCGCCGAGAATCTTCTTGTTACGCATGGTTGAGTTCCTCTCTCTCAATTTCGCTACACGGCCCGGACGCTTACTGCGGTTGCGGGCCAACGATTGACCAATATAGAGGAACCTGTGACGGCAACACGTCGCGCGCTTATCGGAATTATTTATAAAGGGCGCAAAAACCGCAGGAATATGCGAAAAACAGACTTGTGAATCGTAAATAATCTTGCGGAAACACCGTCATATAACGCCGAAATGCTTAAGCGCGTTGGCTATGCCGGCGTCGTCGACGCTGTCGGTGACGTAATCGGCCGCCGCTTTCGGCTCGTCGGTGGCGTTGCCCATTGCCACGCCGATTCCCGCGAATCGTAGCATGTCCACATCGTTGCCGCCGTCGCCGAATGCGATCGCATTGTCTTTCGTCCAACCGAAATGCTCCAGCATCACCTGCATACCAACCGCCTTGCCTCCATCGGCGGGAATCAGATCGGTGAAAGCGGGATGCCATCTGACGCCGCGCACGTTGCCGCACATGCTGGCGATTTCGGCTTCCATCGTCTCGTCCACATACGGGCTGATTTGGAACGTGGAATGGTTTGCGATGCGTTCGCGCGGATCATGCACGTCGATTTTCGGCGCGGTCTTACCGAGACTGTTCCACGTGCGTTCCAATGCGGCGTTCGTGCGATTGAAATACCCGTAGTCGCTTTCCGCATAGTTGGCGACCACGTCGGCATGCGTTTCAAGCCAGTCGGTGATCAGCTTCACGTCGGCCTGGTCGATCGGATGCCGGTAGTCGAGACCGTCGCGCGTGGTGCAATACTGGCCGTTAAGTCCCACGATGCCGTCGAACGTGACGGGAATGGTATCAAGCACCACGCCCATGTAGGAGGGTGCGCGGCCCGAACAGATGAACACCTTCACGCCATTGCGCTGCAATGCATGCAACGCGTCGACGGTGGACTGCGGCACCACATGCGTGACGAAACTCGTCAACGTGCCGTCGATGTCGAAAAACGCCGTCTTGATGTCCTGAGCCATGCTGCCTCCATGAAAAACCATGTCAAACCCGGTATCCAGCTTACGAGGATATGTGCGAAAACGTCGTGCACGGCACGGAACACGACCACGAAAATAGGAAAAACGGCCGGATGTGCCTACAATCGTCAACCATGAGCGAACATATCGAAATCACGCCGGAGATCATCGAAATCAGGCACTATCTGCATGCGCACCCCGAACGCAGCTTCAAGGAATACGAGACCAGCGCCTACATTGAGAAGCTGCTGCGCGCACACGACATCGAAGTGCTCAACAATCCGCTCGAAACCGGCGTGGTCGGACTGATCCGCGGCGACCAGCCGGGACCACGCATCGCATTGCGCGCCGACATCGATGGTCTGCCCATCCAGGAAGACACCGGTCTGCCGTTCTCATCCGTCAACGACGGCGTGATGCACGGCTGCGGCCACGACCTGCACATGTCGTACATGCTCGGTGCCGCGTTCTGGCTCGCCAAGCGCCGCAAACACATCAAGGGCTCCATCAAACTGCTGTTCCAGCCCGCCGAGGAACTTGGCCTCGGCGCGAAGGCCATGGTCGACGCGGGACTGCTCGCCGACGTATCAGCCGCCATCGGCGCGCACAACAACCCGAACTACGCGCCCGGACAGATCGCCGTCGGCCCCGAACCGATGATGGCCGGCTGCGTGAAATTCCATGTAACCCTGCACGCCACCGGCACACACGCCGGCTATCCGCACAAGGGCACCGGCCCGATCGAGGCGCTCGCCACGATGGTCCTCGCATTGCAGACCATCGTGAGCCGTAACGTATCGCCGTTCCATCCGCTCGTGCTGTCCATCACCGAAATGCACGGCGGCCACGTGTGGAACGTCGTACCCGACAAGGCGAGCTTCCAAGGCACCGTACGATACTTCCACAAGTCCGACGGTGAACTGGTGGAGAAACGCTTCAAGCAACAGGTCCAGTCCATTGCGGCCGGTTACGGCATCACCGCCGACATCGATTGGGACGACTTCCAGAATCCGCTCGTCTCCGATACGGAACTTTCCAAGATAGTCGCCGACAACGTGCGCGATTACGCCCAGCTCGAACCCATCCACCCGTCGATGGCGGGGGAGGACTTCTGCGATTTCATGCCCGTCACCATGCCTGTGTTCGCCTTCATCGGATCCAACGGCGAGGAAGGCTGCCCGGATTGGCACAGCCCGCACTTCGTCGGTCTTGACGAATCGCTGCAAGCCGGCGTGGAATTCTACGCCAACGCGGCGCTGACGGTGCTCAACGAACTGTCGTGACGCCACGTGCGGAACGCCGCAATCGCAATTTTCATAATCGTAAAAACACAACATATCCAACAAATCAACGGTAGGTTAGGCAGCTATGACAGACATTCGCTTCGCACTCGCCCAAATCGACACCTGCGTCGGAGACCTTGATTCCAACGCCGACAAGGTCATGCGATACGCGCATCTCGCCGCTCAACAGGGCGCGCAAGTCGTCGTGTTCCCGGAAATGACATTGACCGGATACCCCATCGAAGACCTCGCACTGCGTGCCACCTTCCGCAAAGCCGCATGGGACAAAGCCAACTGGCTCGCCACCGAACTGGCATCCGACAGTCTCGGCGAACTATATGTGGTGGTCGGCACTGTAGGCACCGACCGTGAAACCTCCAAACCGCGCAACCGACTCGTCGTCCTGCACGACGGCGTGGTCTGGGCCGGCTACGACAAGCATTTCCTGCCCAATTACGGCGTGTTCGACGAATTCCGCATCTTCAGCCCCGGCAACAAATCCATGGTGCTCGACGTGAACGGCGCGCGCATCGGCGTGGCCATCTGCGAGGACATCTGGCAGGACGGCGGCCCTGTGGCCGAACTCGCCAAGGAGAACATCGACCTGCTGCTGACCATGAACGGTTCGCCATACGAGGAAGGCAAAACCGACACCCGTCTCGACCTCGCGGTGCGCCGCGCGGCCGAAGTGAACGCCCCGATGATCTACCTGAACCAAGTGGGCGGCCAGGACGACCTCGTCTTCGACGGCGGCAGCTTCGTCGTGGACACCGACGGCACCCTGCTTGAGCGCTCGCCGATGTTCATGGAGGATCTGAGCTTCTTCGACTTGGACACGTCCGCGGAGCATCAGAAGGTCGGTACGATCGCAGCCAAACCCGATCCGGACGAGGAAGTGTACACCGCCTGCGTGCTGGGCCTGAAGGATTACATGGCCAAGAACCATTTCAAGGGCGTGTGCCTGGGCCTGTCCGGCGGCATCGATTCCGCGCTCGTGGCTGCCATGGCGGCCGACGCGGTGGGCGGCGAGAACGTGTACGGCATCTCCATGCCGAGCATGTATTCGTCCGACGGATCCAAGGACGATGCAGCTGATCTGGCGCGCAATATCGGCGCGCATTATGACATCCAGCCCATCGAGCCGCTGTTCGTCTCCTTCCAAAACCAGCTGGAACTGGAAGGCGTCGCCGCCGAGAACCTGCAGGCGCGCATCCGCGGCGTCATCGTCATGGCCTACTCGAACTCCAAAGGACTGCTGGCCGTGGCCACCGGCAACAAGTCCGAACTGGCATGCGGCTATTCCACAATCTACGGCGATGCGGTCGGCGGCTATGCGCCGATCAAGGACCTGCTCAAGACCCGCGTGTGGGAGATCTCCCGCTGGCGCAACAAGGCTGCCGCCGCCGGCATGGGCATCGGCGGTCTGCATGTCGTCGGCAACGAGCAGGGGAGCGCGGGCACTGCGCTGCCGGATGGTGTGATGATCCCCGTCAACTCGATCGAGAAGGCGCCGTCCGCCGAATTACGCCCAGGGCAGAAGGATTCCGATTCGCTGCCGGAATACGCGCTGCTCGATCAAGTATTGGCGATGTACATCGAGCATGCTCATGGCCGCGCCGACCTGCTGGCCGACGGCTTCGACGAGGCGACCGTCGACACGGTCATGCGATTGGTCGACCGCGCCGAATGGAAGCGTCGCCAGTATCCGCTGGGACCGAAGGTGACGGCGCTGGCGTTTGGACGTGATCGCCGTCTGCCGGTCACCAACGCATTCCGCGAATAATCGGCGATCGCAAGCAGAACATCGAGAGCCGAAGGAAGCCGATATGGAAAAGCAGTGGTATTTCAACACCGTCACCGAGCAGCCGGAATTGGGCATGATTTCCCCGGCAAGCCACCGCATGGGGCCGTACAGAACCCGTGAGGACGCGCTCGACGCGTGGAAGATCGTGCAGGAACGCAATCTCAAATGGGAGGAACAGGACCGCGAATGGAAACGCTGGTCAGCGGACGGCTCGGCATCTTCCGAAAAGTGAATTCCATATGAAAACCACGCCCGATTGTGATTTATGTCACTAATTTCGGGCGTGGTTTTCAGGCTTTTCGCAGATGATTGCCGTTACAATCATGAAGTAGCGACGGCGTAACGATGCGTCGCCAACCGACACCCAGTAAGGAGTGGAAATGGCAGCAGTTGATGCAACGGCGGTCTCCCAGGAGGAACTTGAGGCTAAGGCTTGGGAAGGCTTCACCGAGGGCAACTGGCAGAAGGACATTGATGTCCGCGACTTCATCCAGAAGAACTACACGCCATATGAGGGCGACGAGTCCTTCCTGGCTGACGCCACCGACAAGACCAAGCACCTGTGGAAGTATCTGGACGACAACTATCTGTCCGTGGAGCGCAAGCAGCGCGTCTACGACGTGGACACCCACACCCCGGCGGGCATCGACGCCTTCCCGGCCGGCTACATCGATTCCCCGGAAGTCGACAATGTGATTGTCGGTCTGCAGACCGATGTGCCGTGCAAGCGCGCCATGATGCCGAACGGCGGCTGGCGTATGGTCGAGCAGGCCATCAAGGAAGCCGGCAAGGAGCCCGATCCGGAGATCAAGAAGATCTTCACCAAGTACCGCAAGACCCACAACGACGGCGTCTTCGGCGTCTACACCAAGCAGATCAAGGTAGCTCGCCACAACAAGATCCTCACCGGCCTGCCGGATGCCTACGGCCGCGGCCGCATCATCGGCGATTACCGTCGTGTGGCCCTGTACGGCGTGAACACGCTGATCAAGTTCAAGCAGCGCGACAAGGACTCCATCCCGTACCGCAACGACTTCACCGAGCCGGAGATCGAGCACTGGATCCGCTTCCGCGAAGAGCATGACGAGCAGATCAAGGCCCTGAAGCAGCTGATCAACCTCGGCAACGAGTACGGCCTCGACCTGTCCCGCCCGGCACAGACCGCACAGGAAGCCGTGCAGTGGACCTACATGGGCTACCTCGCCTCCGTCAAGAGCCAGGACGGCGCCGCCATGTCCTTCGGCCGTGTCTCCACCTTCTTCGACGTCTACTTCGAGCGCGACCTGAAGGCCGGCAAGATCACCGAGACCGACGCACAGGAGATCATCGATAACCTGGTCATGAAGCTGCGCATCGTGCGCTTCCTGCGCACCAAGGATTACGACGCGATCTTCTCCGGCGATCCGTACTGGGCGACTTGGTCCGACGCCGGCTTCGGCGACGACGGCCGTACCATGGTCACCAAGACCTCGTTCCGTCTGCTCAACACCCTGACCCTCGAGCACCTCGGACCTGGCCCGGAGCCGAACATCACCATCTTCTGGGATCCGAAGCTGCCGGAAGCCTACAAGCGCTTCTGCGCCCGAATCTCCATCGACACCTCGGCCATCCAGTACGAGTCCGATAAGGAAATCCGCTCCCACTGGGGCGACGACGCCGCCATCGCATGCTGCGTCTCCCCGATGCGCGTGGGCAAGCAGATGCAGTTCTTCGCCGCCCGTGTGAACTCCGCCAAGGCCCTGCTGTACGCCATCAACGGCGGACGTGACGAGATGACCGGCATGCAGGTCATCGACAAGGGCGTCATCGACCCGATCAAGCCGGAAGCCGATGGCACGCTGGATTACGAGAAGGTCAAGGCCAACTACGAGAAGGCCCTCGAATGGCTGTCCGAGACCTATGTGATGGCTCTGAACATCATCCATTACATGCATGATAAGTACGCTTACGAGTCCATCGAGATGGCTCTGCACGACAAGGAAGTGTACCGCACCCTCGGCTGCGGCATGTCCGGCCTGTCGATCGCGGCCGACTCCCTGTCCGCATGCAAGTACGCCAAGGTCTACCCGATCTACAACAAGGACGCCAAGACCACGCCGGGCCACGAGAACGAGTACGTCGAAGGCGCCGATGACGATCTGATCGTCGGCTACCGCACCGAAGGCGACTTCCCGCTGTACGGCAACGATGATGACCGTGCCGACGACATCGCCAAGTGGGTCGTCTCCACCGTCATGGGCCAGGTCAAGCGTCTGCCGGTGTACCGCGACGCCGTCCCGACCCAGTCCATCCTGACCATCACCTCCAATGTGGAATACGGCAAGGCCACCGGCGCCTTCCCGTCCGGCCACAAGAAGGGCACCCCGTACGCTCCGGGCGCCAACCCGGAGAACGGCATGGACTCCCACGGCATGCTGCCGTCCATGTTCTCCGTCGGCAAGATCGACTACAACGACGCTCTTGACGGCATCTCGCTGACCAACACCATCACCCCTGATGGTCTGGGCCGCGACGAGGAAGAGCGTATCGGCAACCTCGTTGGCATCCTGGACGCCGGCAACGGCCACGGCCTGTACCACGCCAACATCAACGTGCTGCGCAAGGAGCAGCTCGAGGATGCCGTCGAGCATCCGGAGAAGTACCCGCACCTGACCGTGCGCGTCTCCGGCTACGCGGTGAACTTCGTCAAGCTCACCAAGGAACAGCAGCTCGACGTGATCTCCCGTACGTTCCACCAGGGCGCTGTCGTCGACTGAACGGCACAATCAGCCAAATGAAAGCCGCCGCATGAAACGACGGTAATGCGAAGGGACGGAGCTCGTGGCTTCGTCCCTTTCGCTTTTCCCATATCGTTTTCCCATATGATTGGGATGGCAGATGAAAGGGGACATTGATGTCTGAACATATTTTCCGTTCCACGACCAGACACATGCTGAGGGATTCCAAGGACTACGTCAATCAGACGCTGATGGGAGGCCTGTCCGGATTCGAATCGCCAATCGGCTTGGACCGTCTCGACCGCATCAAGGCGTTGAAAAGCGGCGATATCGGTTTCGTGCACTCGTGGGACATCAACACTTCCGTGGATGGTCCTGGCACCAGAATGACCGTGTTCATGAGCGGATGCCCTCTGCGCTGCCAGTACTGCCAGAATCCGGATACTTGGAAGATGCGCGACGGCAAGCCCGTCTACTACGAAGCCATGGTCAAGAAAATCGAGCGGTATGCCGATTTATTCAAGGCCACCGGCGGCGGCATCACTTTCTCCGGCGGCGAATCCATGATGCAGCCGGCTTTCGTGTCACGCGTGTTCCATGCCGCCAAGCAGATGGGAGTGCATACCTGCCTCGACACGTCCGGATTCCTCGGGGCGAGCTACACCGATGACATGGTGGATGACATCGACCTGTGCCTGCTTGACGTCAAATCCGGCGATGAGGAGACCTACCATAAGGTGACCGGCGGCATCCTGCAGCCGACCATCGACTTCGGACAGCGTCTGGCCAAGGCAGGCAAGAAGATCTGGGTGCGTTTCGTGCTCGTGCCGGGCCTCACATCCTCCGAAGAAAACGTCGAGAACGTGGCGAAGATCTGCGAGACCTTCGGCGACGCGTTGGAACATATCGACGTATTGCCCTTCCACCAGCTTGGCCGTCCGAAGTGGCACATGCTGAACATCCCATACCCGTTGGAGGACCAGAAAGGCCCGTCCGCGGCAATGAAACAACGTGTGGTCGAGCAGTTCCAGTCGCACGGCTTCACCGTGTACTAAACGCCCGTCCTCTCAATGGCTTCCCCATATTCGCTGGATATGCGGAACGCCTCATATCGGTCCATGCCACCGACTGAATCGATGGCATGGACCAATTTATTCATACGCTGAAAAATCTTCACATTCGACGCGTGGCAAAGTGGTTCGAAATACTACGAAATGCCCTTCTCTGTCGTAGCCTTGAACTATGGCAGACATCTTTGATTTTCCACGAGATGCGCGCAACGTGGCGCGCGCCGATGGCAAGGAAGCGGATATGGGCGGCGAAGCCCCACAGACCATGCTTATGCGACCGCAGGGCGTTCCCGACCAAGTCTGGAACGCGGTGCTTTCCGTGGACCGTATGCGGCGTTTGAAAGGCATGACATACCGTGAGATTCCGGTGCCCAATTCCATGGCGAACTTCGGCATCGGCGTCGCGTTGGAATGCGATGAAACATACGCATCCGGCTGGATCATGATCCTGTACTCGCTCAAATTCCGAGAGGACTGGCACTCCCACTGGCGTTGCGTGGCTTTCGCATCCCTGCCACTGCCCGACAAGGAGGACGACTGCCTGACTCCGGGCATGTACTGGGACATGATGATGGAACGTCTCAATCCAAACGATTCCGAACATGTATCCGGCACCGTCACAGTCACCCAAAACACAGCATTCGGCCATGACCCCGACGTGCCCAGGGTGGGCTGCGAGATCCGGGTGTCTTGGACTCCACTAGACTATGCCGATGGAGGCCTTGACGCCGGCTCCCAAGTCGGACAGTGGGCGTCGTTCCTCCGGTCCATGACGCAATCCGAGGAGGAAAACCCCGTTGACTGACGAGCCGAAGCTGCTGGCGGAACCGCGCGAAGGCGTGCCCAACGTGATCGACACGTTGCCGGCATTCCGTGACTATTGCAGTGAGCTGGCTTCCTCACATGGCTCCCTTGCCGCGGACGCGGAACGCGCATCCGGCTTCCGGTATGGGCATGAGGACTGGCTGGTGCAGTTCAAACGCGACGGAGCCGGCATCGGCCTGCTCGATCCGCAGGCGCTCGCCGCGGCCGGGGCGGATTGGAACGATTTCAACCGTGCCGTCGGAGATGCGGTATGGATTCTGCATGATTCCCTGCAGGATCTTCCGGGATTCGCCGAACTCGGCATGGAACCGCAACGGCTGTTCGACACGGAAATCGCCGCGCGTCTGCTGGGATTGAAACGATTCGGACTCGCCGCTGTCACCGAGCATTTTCTTGGACTGACCCTTGCCAAAGAACATTCTGCGGCTGACTGGTCGTATCGTCCGTTGCCCCGCGACTGGCGAAATTACGCGGCGTTGGACGTCGAACTGCTCATCGAGCTTGAAACGAAGATGCGCGCCGAACTCAAACGCCAAGGCAAGATGGAATGGGCTCAGGAAGAGTTCGATTACGCGCTCAAAGAAGGTTTGGGACCACGCAAGGAGCATCTGATTCCCTGGATGCATGTCTCGCATATCACTGAAGTCATGCGTGACCGGCAGGCGCTGGCCATCGTCCGCGCGCTATGGACCCGACGCGACGAACTCGCGCGCGAATACGACATCGCGCCGACCCTGCTATTGTCCGACAGCTCCATCATCGAAGTGGCGAAACGCAAACCACACAACGCTGCGCAATTCCGTTCGATTCGCTCCATCAACGAACGTGTGCGCATCCATACCGATTCCGAACAGGACAAGATGTTCGAACGGTACGCGCCGATTCAACGCAAAATCAAACCGAGCATGTGGAAGAACATCATCCAGGACGCGCTCGCCCTGCCGCCAAGCGAATGGCCGGACGTGGACGGCGGCGCCGCGCGGCGTCATGAATCGCAGTCAGCCTCGGCTCCCAAATCGATTCGCGTGTGGAAGGAACGGTATCCGGAACGTCTGCAAGTGCTCAACAGGGTGCGCAAGGCGGTCTCCCAGATAGCGGAGGACACGCGCACGCCTGTGGAAATCGTCATCAAACCGCAGTATTTGCGTAACCTGTGCTGGACGGACGAACCTCGTAAGCGTGACGTCGCGCGATTCCTCAGCGAACAGGGCGCACGCGACTGGCAGGTCTCCCTAGTTGCAGAGTCCGTAAGTCGCGCTATTATGTAGAGGTTGCCTAACGGCAGAAATATGAAGAACCGTATTTTTCAGGAGCGCAAGCGTGAAAATCAGCGTCAGGAATCTTGAGCCGACCAAGGTGAAGCTCACCGTCACCGTCGACCCGGAGGAGTTCAACCCGTATCTCGACGAGGCTCGCAAGGAAATCGCAAAGCAGGTCAACGTGCCTGGCTTCCGTAAGGGCCACGTGCCCGGCAAGATCATCGACCAGCGTATCGGCTTCGGTGCCGTCGCCGGCGAAGCTGTGAACAACGGCGTGCCGGAGCTGTATTCCAAGGCTCTTGAAACCAAGAAGATCCACCCGATGGCCCAGCCGGAGATCGACGTTCAGGACGTGCCGGAATCCGCCAAGGATGAGACCAAGCTGAAGTTCGTCGCCACCGTTGAGCGTCGCCCGGACATCGAACTGCCGGCTCTTGACGGCATGGAGATCGAGGTCGCCAAGGCCGAGGTCACCGATGAGGACATCAACAACCGTCTGGAAGCCCTGCGCCAGCGTTTCGGCACCCTCGTGAGCGTCGACCGTCCGGCCGCCAAGGGTGACTACGCCAACATCGACCTCAACGCCGAAATCGACGGCGAAACCGTCGACTCCCAGGAGGGCGTGAGCTACGAGCTCGGCTCCGCCACCATGCTCGACGGCCTGGATGAGGCCCTCGAAGGCCTGTCCGCCGGTGAGGAAACCAGCTTCGAAGGCACCCTCGAGGCCGGCAAGCACGAAGGCGAGAAGGCCCTGATCAAGGTCAAGGTCAACTCCGTCAAGGCCGAGGAACTGCCGGAACTCGATGACGACTTCGCTTCCGAAGCCTCCGAGTTCGACACCCTCGACGAGCTGAAGGAAGACCTGAAGAAGGTCGCCGCTCAGGACGCCGAAGGCCGTCAGGCCACCGCCGCTCGTGACGCGTTCATCGCCAAGCTCGAGGATGGCCTCGAGATTCCGGTGCCGAAGGGCGTCAAGGCCGAAATGGTCGAGCAGCAGCTCAAGAACGTGACCGCGGATCCGTCCAAGGCCACCAAGGAGCAGAAGGCCGAAGCCGAAGAAACCGTGGAGAAGGAACTGCGCGACCAGATGGTGCTCGACGTGCTCGCCGAGACCATGGACGTCAAGGTCTCCCAGGGTGAGGTCTTCAACTTCCTCGCCTCCATCGCCCAGCAGTACGGCATGGACCCGAACGCCTTCATCCAGGCCATCATCCGCAACGGCCAGATCGGTTCCGCCGTGCAGGAAGTCGGCCGCTCCAAGGGCCTGCTCTCCGGCATGCGCGCCGTGACCTTCAAGTCCGAGGGCGAGACCCTGGACCTGAGCGCCTTCCTCGGCGAAGCCGCTGAAGACGAAGAGTCCGAGAGCGTTGAAGCCGCTTCCGCAGCCGCCGCTGTGGCCGACGAGCTCGCCGCCGACAAGGACGCCGAGTGAATCGCTGCCGCCGATAGGCTAAAGCGCTGACAAACGCGTAAAGAAGGCTGGAATCCTTTGATGATTCCAGCCTTCTTCGTTTTTCTCTCAAATACTGGAGGTTCGACTCTCCTCAATGATGCAACCAATATTATGAATCAGGCGTCGGCGACATGTTCCGCCGACGATAGAGGGGAGAATCAAATGAAGGACGCTACGCGGGAGAACCCTGCGAAGACCACGCATACCGATTTGAAACGCAAGATGGAGGTACGCCACCTCCGCATGATTTCACTGGGAGGCGTGATAGGTACGGGACTGTTCCTCAGCTCCGGCTACACCATCAACTAGGCGGGCCCATTGGGCACGGTCATCGCCTACGCTATCGGCGCGGTGATTGTGTATCTGGTCATGCTCAGCCTCGGCGAGCTTTCCGTCGCCATGCCGGAAACCGGCTCATTCCATGTGTATGCGACCAAATTCATCGGTCCTGGAACAGGCTTCACCGTCGCGATCCTGTATTGGCTGACCTGGACGGTCGCATTGGGGTCCGAATTCACCGCTGCCGGACTTATCTGCGCAAATGGTTCCCCGGCACGCCGGTATGGATTTGGAGTGCCCTGTTCATCGTGGTGATCTTCACCTCGAACGCGCTTTCCGTGCGCTTCTTCGCGGAAACCGAATTCTGGTTCTCTTTCATCAAAGTGGCGGCCATCGTGCTGTTCATCCTCATAGGCGCTTGCGCGGTGTTCGGCGTGCTGCCGATTCAAGGGTATGACCATGCGCCGCTATTCGAGAACTTCGTGAAGGACGGATTGTTCCCCAACGGGTGGATGCCGGTGTTCACCACCATGCTGACGGTGAACTTCGCCTTCTCCGGCACCGAGCTGATCGGCGTAACGGCCGGCGAGACCAAAGATCCTGACAAAGCCATCCCGAAGGCGAGCCACACCACCCTGTTCCGTCTCGTCATCTTCTTCATCGGTTCCATCGTGGTCATGGCTTCGCTGATTCCTTGGCAGGACGCCGGTGTGGACGAAAGCCCCTTCGTGCTGGTGTTCAACTCCATTGGTCTGCCTTTCGCCGGCGACGTGATGAACTTCGTTGTGCTCACCGCGATTCTTTCGGCTGCGAACTCCGGGTTGTACGCCTCCACACGCATGCTGTGGTCCTTGGCGAACGAAGACATGATCCCACACAACATCGCCAAAACCAATAGCAGGGGAGTGCCGATGACCGCGCTTCGCCTGAGCATGATCGGCGGTCTGCTGGCATTGCTGTCCAGCGTCGTGGCCGCTTCCACGGTTTATCTGGTATTGGTGTCCGTGTCCGGTTTGGCCGTCGTGATCGTGTGCTTCCAGCAATTCGGGCCATCCGACAGGTTACGGACAAGCCGATCATCGTGTATCCGAACAACGGTGACATCTACGATCCGAAAACCAAAACCTGGTCGCCTAATCCCACCGGTTCCGAACCGGCCTTCGCCCATCTGGTACCGCAATGGATCGACGCGGGAGCCCGACTCATTGGAGGATGCTGCCGAACGACTCCAGACGATATCCGAACCATAGCGCATGCCGCTTCGGCGAACGTCTGACGAGCAGCAGAGATAGCTAACCGGACCTTAACCGGACCTATATACTGGCAGGTGTGATGAATTCTCAAGGATATGCGGTAGTCGACTTCGAAACCACGGGTTTAAGTCCCGCAAAAGGCGACCGGGCCATCGAAATCGGCCTGGTGCATGTGGCTCCGGACGGTACGCTCGAAGACGAGCATGAGACGCTGATTCATGTCGATCGCAGTGTCGGCGCCTCATGGGTGCATCACATTACCGCACGCGAACTGCTGCATGCTCCCGATTTCGAAGGTATCGCGCATGAGCTGCGCGACCTGCTCGCCGGACGCGTGTTCGTGGCACACAACGTGTCGTTCGATTCACGGTTCCTACTCGCGGAATACTCGCGTATGGGAGCTTCCATTCCGGTCGATCAAAGCACCATGCTGTGCACGATGAAACTGTCGCGTTCCCTGATCGGACGGGGCAAGCTCGCCGACTGCTGCGAGTATTTCGGCATTGCCAACGAGGATGCGCATAGCGCGTTAAGCGACGCTCACGCCACCGCCATACTGCTCGGACGACTGTTGGAAGCCGACCCGAAATGGCCCGGCTTCCAACGTCGGCTGGACGCGGCCGGTGCCGCTGCGGAACAATGGCCCACATTCGCAACCCTGCCGAAGAAGGAATGGCTGCCGCGCGGCACGCATCTTCCGTAGTGACGACGGGCACTGAAACGCTGATTGGCGGCTATGAGAACAGGAATTTGATTTCGGCGAAGAACTCACGGACCATATTGTTGACCAGCATGTCCTTCGGGGAACTTGCCGCGATGCCCTGCGCCTGCTTCAGACCATTGGCATGTGCGATCTGCAAGGCACGGAACATGTGGAAATCATTGGTGACGATACCGACCGAAGCGTTCTCCTGCCGCATGAGCTTCTTGCTGTTGACGATGTTCTCCATAGTGGATTCCGACTTGGACTCCTGGATGATGCGGTTTTCCGCAATCCCATGCTTCTGCAGATAGTCGGCCATGCCCTGCGCTTCGGAGAACGGCTCGTTATGGCCCTGACCGCCGGAAACGATGCAGATGGTATCCGGATTCTCCTCCAGATAATCGATGGTTCTGTCCAGCCGATAGCGCAACGCTTTGCTGGGGCCTGACTCGCGCACCTGCGCGCCAAGCACAATCACATAATCAAGATCCGGCTCGCCCTGAGCGTTCATATTGCCGATGATGCAACCCTCTATTGTGCAAAACGCGACAATGCCGATGGCCACCACAGCGATGATGGCGCCCCTGATGATCCGGGGAAGCGCCGCCCACCAGTGACATGCGATGCCAATCGCCAGCAATGCGAAAACAACGGCGAGAACCAGCCAGACCTTCCAAAATCCCGTGCCCGAATGCGTCCTCAACACGGCGAACGCGTAGGCCGCCGACAGCAACGCCAGCGCAACACACACCACAATCGCCAGCCGTCGCAGCATCATCTTCATCGCAAGCCTCGTGTCGTCATCGTCCTACATCACTTCATACCGTGTATCAGCGTAATGAAATCGTTCCCGCAGAGTGCCGTACCGTGCCCGAATGCGAACGATTCTTTCGCATTTGCCCTGAGCGCATCTTCGATAGGGGCGAGGTATAGGATGGTTGCATGACTTGTGAAACACCTACCATCCGTCCGTTGCGTCGCACCGATTTTCCCGCTTTGGAAGAGCTGATACGGCTCGCATGGTACGACGATGGCAACGATTCACACAACACGCATGACGAGGTCGGACAGGCGGCAGGCCCAGACAAGCGTCGCGCCGAACTACGCAAGGCGACCCGTCTGCGCAACATGCATCGGCTTGCCGCAATCGACATGCAGGATTGCCTGGCCCGCACCACCAAAGCATACGTGGCCGAACTTAATGGGCAGGTGCTCGGCGTGATTCTCGGATCGCTGCGTTCGGATATCACCGGTCGGCAGCGGACACGCCATATGCTGCGCCGACATTGCCTCACGTTGCCGTTGCTGGCAAGCCACGAGGGATGTCACGGTTTGCTTGCGCAGCTGGCCATTCTACAGGCCGACGAGGCGTTGAAACATGACGCGGGCAAGGAATACGAGGCCGAAGTGGTGCTGTTCGTCGTTTCCCCGGCCGCACGAGGCATGGGAGTGGGGCGCAGACTGTTCAACCATATGCTTGGCGTATTCCATGACGCCGGCCTGCGCGAATACTTCCTGTTCACCGACAGCACATGCGATGTCGGCTTCTACGACCATCGCGGACTAATCCGCAAAGCCGAACGTGATGACCGGAACGATGGTTCCTCGCGGCCGAATCCGACAGACAGCTCGTCCAGCGGGTTGACGGTCGGCACGACAAGCCTTTTGGCGGATGACGAGCCCATGTCTTACTTCCTGTACGAAGGACGTTGCTGAAGTCATTCCCCACTGAAACAGTGCTTGCTCAAGCAAGAAGCCACGCATTTTGGACTGGATGCGCGGCTTCTTGGCTTTCTCACATGGCATCATGCATGCCAGCGAGCGGCGAATTTCCTATGCGTTGAGGAGCGAAAACGGCCGGAACTCGGAGCATGGAACATTTTCGGCAACAATAGGCCGTATAATGGCGCGCGTCGTTCCTGCCCGGGCCGCGCAGGTCGAGGAACGGCCCACGGCGACCGCCGCGATCTCCAACTCACGGTGCGCGGCGTCAACCAAGGCAAGGATTCATCATGGCAGAGCCATCCTCTGAAACGATTACCCAAAAACCACGCATCCCGATGCTGAAGCATGCTCCGCAAACAACGGAGGAAACACGCAGATCCCTGAAATGGCGTGTCGTCGACATCGCCGTCGGAGCGGCCGTCGGCGTAATGTCCGGCGTGATGTTCTGGGTGTTCGATGGCATGTCCTATGGCTTGTTTCCTTTACTGACTCTGATACTTCCAGGCTCCGCGGCACTGCTGCACGCATTGTTCTATTTCCCCGCCACACTGGGCTTGCTGATCGTACGCAAACCGGGCGCGTCGGCCTACGTGCTGTTAGTCGCCTCGTTCGTGGAAGTGGTGCTCGGCACGAAATACAGTGTGAGTCTGGTAGTGATCGCGCTCGTGCAGGCGCTCGCCGCCGAAACGGTGTTCGCACTGTTCCGCTACCGCCGTTGGACGCTTGGCGTCACACTGTTGGCGGCACTGGCGGTCGGCATCGTCTACAACTTCTATCTGCTGTTCTTCTACTACCAGGCGTTCTCGTTCTTCAGCCCGCGCGGCCTTATCGGCACGGCATGCGAGTTGCTGAGCGCGGTCGTATTCGCCGGGTTCGGTTCGTGGGTCCTCTACCGAGCCTTGGCCAAGTCGGGAGTCCTCACCCGCTTCGCCTCCGGACGATGACGCATGCTCGGGGGAATTTACTTTGATTGGTCGGCGTGCCGGAATGTGAACCAGGCGAGGAGCTGCTGCTCGCTGACTGGCTTGAAATCCCATGCGTCGAGCCCCACGTTCACGCTGAGCGGATCGGTGCCGTCGGGAATGCCTTGATGCGTGTGACCATAGAGCAGCCAACCTTCGGTGGTCGGTGCCACATCGGCGAACTTGTTCCAGTTTTCCGGCCAGTTGCCGTGTTCTTCGGTCAATGCCGAGAGTCTGGGAAAGTGGCTCATGCCTATGGTCTGCCGTGTGGTTGCGGCCGTCGGCTTGCCGGTTCCGTCGAGAACGGGAAGCTCCATGTCGATCTCACGGTAGTCGTCGATGGTCTCGAACACGTTCTCGTATAGCGCGTCATTGGAGCGGAGACGGAAGTTGCGGTCGTGGTTGCCGATGATCAGGTGCAGATGGCGGCAGTTGATGCGGCGTAGACAGTCGAGCGTGTGCTCGACGGTGCAACGGTAGGAGAGATCGCCGAGAATCCATAGCTCGTCATCACGCCCGACGGTCTCGTTGATGTTGCCGATGATGGTGTTCTCATGGCGTGTGATGTCGCAGATTGCTTTGAACGACGTCTGATTGTCGCGCACATATTGTTTGATCCACGTGTGCGCGGCGGCACGCCCCTGCGCCTGCCAGACATCACGGTATTCGGCGCGGAGCCCGCCATTGTTCAGGAATCCGCGCAGTGCGGTGACCAGAGGGTGGCCGAAATGCGTGTCCGAAGTGAAATAGCGCATGTGGTTCCTTACGGTATGCGATTGCTGGATGCCTTTATCAATGATAGAGCGCAACATTACGCGAAAAGCCTTCCCCAAAATGCTTGTTGGCTTGTTTGTGGCACTGTTTGGCGATTATGGCGAGTATGAGCGTTGGAATTCCAACGCCCATACTTCGGGTTTCGGCGTTCGGCTGCCACAAATAAAGCAACTAGCGAAAATAGGCCGGCTTGATTTGTCCGGTAGATAGTAGTGAATAATTACAGGACGCTGCAGGATTAGGGCTTACCAGGAGGCGTAATGGTTCGGGCGGTGATCTACACGGATTTTGACGGTGTGCTGAACGCGTTCCCCGATGACAAGGTGCTTCGGCGGGGAGGGGTCGGCCATACGCAATGGCTGAAGGAAGGCGACCCACGTAAGGAACTGTACGATTCCACGCGTGCGTTTCCGCTGACCGGTAACGAGCAGGTGCGTACGGGGCGCGGGCGGTTCCGCGTGCACTGGTCACGCGAGCTTGCCGGCATGATGCATGAACTGGCCCTTTCCGGCAGTGCCGAATTGAACTGGCTGACCACATGGCAGCCGTATTGCTCAAGGGTGCTTGACCCCATGCTTGGCTGGGATCCCGGGGTTGAACGGACTGTTATCTGGTATGATCCGGTCACCAATGAGAGAAGGTTGACGGGCAAGCTTGCGGAGATTATGTCGCGCGTTCGGTTCGAACGACGGCAGGAGGAGCCGTTGCCGATTGTCTGGATTGATGACGAGGAGTGTTATTCCACGTCGAAAACGCAGATCGAGTCGCTGGAGCCTGCGGCACCGGTGCTCATGGTGAGGCCGGACGAGCGTATTGGCATAAGCCGGCGCCAGTGGCGGCTGATCTGTGACTTTCTTGATGATTCGAGTGGTTTCCCGTCTGTCAGTCTGGATGAGGAGGGCACGGTTCGCGATCATGCGGCACACGTGGGGCTGTGAAGGGATGGCGAACGCCTACCGTGGCGAATCTTGGGATTGAGTCTCCTCGGCTTTTGCTGTACCGTTTTCTGTACATATGTTGTCGGATTGAAGAGGAGATTGCCATGGTCACGGCGGTTGCGTACACCAATTTCCGTAAGGATCTGAAATCGTATCTGCGTCGCGTGAATGATGATGCAGACATGCTTCTGGTCACCAACAAGGACCCACACGACAACGTGGTGGTGATGAGTGCCGACGATTACGAGTCGCTCATGGAAACGCTGCGCGTCTATCAGAATCCCGGATTGTTCGACAAGGTCCGCCGTGGAATGGCCCAGGTGCGTTCCGGTGGTACCGCCACGCACGATCTGGTCGGGGAGTGAGCGGTGCTGCGTTGGACCGAGGATGCGTGGGACGAGTATCTGTATTGGCAGACCCAGAGCAAGAAGACTCTCAGACGCGTCAACGTGTTGATACGTGATACGATGTGTTCCCCGTTCACGGGCCTCGGTAAGCCTGAGCCGCTCAAATGGGAATTGCAGGGCGCGTGGAGCCGGCGCATCGATTCCGCGAACCGTTTGGTGTACATGGTCGATGGTGGTGACCTGTGCATCCTGTCCGTGCGCGACCACTACTGAGCATTGGGGTTGTGGACGTTTTCTTGGAGATTATCGCATTGAAAAGGACTAAATGCGCGATTGCAGTCATCACGCCGGGTCGTAGAGCCGTTCGAGAATGAGCGGGAGGCTTCGGATTTCGCTCATGATGTGTCGATGAGGACGACTACGGATAACAAAGAACGAAGCTACTGACTGAAGGGCATGTAGAACATTAAAAGGTGAACTGGAAACATGTCTCTTAAGTCGGACATACTCCTAGCTCACGCCGTGATTCTCCAACCTATTTCTTGCCCCACCCGAACTTGGGCAGTTTGATCTCCGGGAGCTGTTTCAATCCGTCTGCTATTCCTTTGCCAAGCTGCTGCACTCCGTCGGCTATCCCGGCGCCTGCGTCCTGAGCACCTTTCGCAATGGCGTCGCCCGCATCCTGCGCGATGTGCGCGGCCTGGTTTCCGGCGTCCTGCATTCCCTTGGCAACGGCGGCACCGGTGCTCTGAGCGCCATTCGCTATCGCATTGCCGACGTCTTGGACGGCGTGTGCGGTCTGCTGCCTGGCATTCTGCAAGGCCTTGCCGGTGTCGTCTACGGCTTTGCCCGCGGCTTCGATCCAGGTGGGACCGTCTTCGACGTGCAGATGAATGTGCTCAAGTTGCAATGTGCTGGCGAATGCATTGAGATCGCTGGCGATACTTTCGATGTTGGCAATGGCATGAGGTGAACTGTAAGGGTTCAGTAGCACTTGTCCGCCCACGGTTTTCGCTTTCTCCTCCAGCTGCTTGCCCAATGCGTTGAGCGATTGCTCGATTTCTTCGAGGCGCTTGTTCCTGGCAAGTACGATGCCCTTCTTGTATGCTTCGAGCTGTTCAGGCTCCTCTTGGCATACGCGCGCGAGCTCGATGCAGGAGACCTGATCCTGCATCTTGACCGCGGATGCGAGCATGCCCAGCCACTGGTGGATCTCCTGACGAATCTGCTGGGTCAGCGGGCGAACCTGCTTGGGATCCTGCTCGCGTTCAGCCTTCTCGGTGAGGCTCTTGATTTTGGCGATCGCGTACGCTTGGATGGTGGCGATGTCTTGCGGGCAGCCTGACACCTTAGACCATGTGGTTGCGCTGATCGAACCGACCTGTTGGTAGATGAACATGGTCTCGTCGATCATGCGGGATATCCCGGCGAGCTTGCTGACGGTCTGATCCTTCTGATCGCGTAGCAGATCATCGAGCTTCGCATCGATTTCCTTCAGGTAATCGGTGATCTCGGAGACGGCTTGTTCCAGTGCCATCTGTGCCATGACGCCGCTGACACCGGTGAGTAAAGCGGGGTTGAGCTGTTCGGGCTGGGTAAATTTCAAATGTTTGATGATGCGCCCGTTCGGTTGCCGTACAACACCGGCTTGGAACGGTCCCTTCTTACAGTTCTTGCCGTATTTGGCGACCAGCTCAGCCGATTCTTTGGTGAGTTTTACCCAACGTCCGCTTTCGGCCATGGCGTTGCCGGCTGCCTGTGCGCCTTTGCTGGCCGACGAGACGGTCTGTATGACTTTGGCCGTGAAAGCCTTGGAATCGAAGCCTTCGTCCTTGAGCCAGAGATCTATGGTCCCGGCGTCGCCGAGGAAGACGATGCCTTGTTCGTCTTGGATGATGGTGACGCTTTGCGTGTCGTCTGGATTGTTGTTCCCGGTGCTGGCATCGGCATCACCGTCTCCGCCTTCGAATGGGATGAGTTCGTTGGAATCGTCGTCGATCATGGTTATTCCCCTCAAATCCACTTGGTAGCAGTATACGACCGGCAGACGCGTCGGTGCGCTTGGGAGTGGCGGGGGACAGGTATGAAAGCGGTGGGGAAGTGGTCAGTCTTCGATCTGGGCATCGCCCGAGTCGAGAGCCTGGAAGATCTCGTTGAACAGGGCTTCGGTCTGCGTCTGGAGCTTTTCTAAGCGGTTCTTATGCTCGCTGCCGGTTGTGGATCTGTTCATGACGTCCATAAGACGAAGGCTTTGCAGGGTACTCTTCCATCGTTCGACTGGTGCGTTTACGGGAAATCGGTCGGCGTATTGCTCCAGTGTCTCCTCAATGGCGTCAAGCTGCTTGGCGACTCTTGCGGATGGGCTAAACGCGGCCGGCAGATGCATGTTCGCAGCGGCCTGCTTAAGCTTGCTGCCTACCTGTTGTTCGCTGACAAGCTGCGCCACCTTCTGCATGTTTTCCGGATTGGCCGCAATGTCGACCGCCGTTTTGACGGCATAGGTCGCCGCCGATGCGACGATCCCCTTCAGAAACCCACCTTTGCGTGTCATCGGTTACCCCTTTCAACACTGAAACTCTTCTAGGAACAGTGTAGTTCAGAGAAGGCGGAATGTTGATTTATATATGCCTATGTGGCTTGGCAAAAGGAAGAGACCCTGGATTTGAGCATTGCTAAGAGGCTTGGAAGCTGTTGCTGCTATTCGTAGCAGCAATGAGATAGAAAAGGAGGCCCACCGTATTTCAGGACGTAAACGTAGCCTTGGATGGGCACTGATATAAAAGGCTGTACATTCTTTGGCGATTGAACATGCCGCATGAGTGACAAAGTATGTAATTGAGATGTAGATGCATGAGAGTGCTGAGAGTGTGTGAAGGCGCGCGGACGCATTCTGACGAATTGCTGACCTGGAAGCAGATCCTATCTGTTGAAAGCCCGTCGCGCTCGCGGAGAAAACATGGCCCATGGTGAATGTGGATTGCCCGCATGTTATCCATCGAACAAATAAAGGAGCAGATACCATGGGCATTAAGCACGATGCGTCTTATCGGAGTGGAGAGAACATGGCTAAGAAAACCGACGAAGAGCTTTACGATGTGGCGATAAATATGATTGGAAGCGTTGCGAAGCTTCCGGTTATTAGAGTTGATAGGGAAGCGTTCCTGCGACAGCAATTCGTCAATTCGGAATATCTCGATGAGATTCTGGAGCATGGCCCACAGCATGTATATACGGCGGAGTCGTTGCGAAGAAAAGCGGATGGGGTGATTAAGAAGTCGACGAATCAGACCACTCTCGCCGCCTTCGTGGCAGGAATCCCTGGCGGCCCTATGGCCGTTGCAGCCGGAAGCGCTGACGTGGCTCAATATTTTGGTGTTGCGATCAACCTGGCGCAGAAAATCGCCTATCTTTTTGGTGAGGATGATCTGTTATCCGACGAGTCGGAGCTGAGCGAAGATGCTAAAGTGCGCATTCTCGTCTATTTGGGCGTAATGTTCGGTGCGTCGGGTGCGGCGATGCTGATAGGAAAAGTCGCCAGGGAAGTCGGCAAGAATATGGGCAAGAAGGTCGCTCAGCAGGCTCTGATGAAAACGGCCTGGTATCCACTGCTCAAGAAAATCGGCGCACTGGTCGGCAAACAGGTGGTGAAGGAATCGGTCGGGAAGGCCGTTGCCAAGGTTGTGCCCGTTGTCGGCGGCGCCATTTCCGGGGCGATAACCTATGCGACGTTCAAACCCATGGGTGGCCGATTGGCCGATACGCTGGTACGCAACTTGAACGGTGAGTTCGACCAGGATGGTATGGAACTACGCCCGGAATTCAAGAAGGCCAATGCCTTGGAAAATGACGAAGTCACGATTCATGCGATTGAGATAGACGACTGAAAGTGGTGGGTTGGGTGGTTAACAGATGATTTATCTGCTAACCACCCAACCCACCATCCATCTTCGTTATACGCTAAGGGTTGCAAGATTATTCACCCTGCTTGAAGAATCCATTCCAGAGCTTCTGGTCTCGTTTAATTTTGATTGAATCTCCCTCATTGATTTCTTCAGTCTGCGATATGAGTTCCGGCTTCCAATTGCGTAGGGTCTTGATGATTTGTCGATTTTCTATAGTGTTTGGAAGGTTGATGCATTTGCTATTAGGGTTAATGAATTTCAGATATTCGTCTCCAAGTTTTTGGAAAATTTGCTTCATATTTCTAACAATGTCGTTTTCGGTCTGTCCATGCGTAACTGCATATTCAAGAGCATCGGCAAACATGGCGATTGCTGACTGACGTTCATGTTCGGCATCGAGAGGGGAACGGGTATTGTCTAATCCATCGTCATGTTCGGCAAGATCCTGACGTGTTGCTTCGTCGATGTTCTTTCCTTTCCTGATTAGCGCAGCGGATGCATTGAGAAGCTCTGTCTCGTTGGCTCCTTCCGTGTAGTCGCGGAAATTGTCCATAATAATTCCTGCGAATCTCTGTAATTGTGGATCCTCAGCGCAGACGATATGGCACGCCTCATTGGGGTGGAGCTTTACATCACCAAGATAGTCGCCGAATTTCTGCGATTCCTTGATCCAAGCTTCCCGCACGGGCCAGGGTTGTCCCTCTAAGGATTCAAAGGATTCTGCCATGTCGGCAACAAGGCCATTCTTGAGGAGCTGAGCATATATCTCAGGGTAATGCTCAAGGTCTTGATGATCCAGCTCGATGGATGAGGCGGGGATAGGACTGTCGAGTTCGAGTTCTTGGAGAAGCTGTATTTTCTTATCGCTTTTCAGAATGGTGGGTGGAAGATTGATTGTATCTTCAGCGAGTTTTTCTTTATCAAGTTTATCGTCTGTATCGCCCTGTTCGAAAGAGTCATGTTTTTGGATCCACGTGGTCATTGAGGATTCATGTTCGGTGAGCGCGTCATGGGTGAAAGCCCACTGTAGGTTCGTCGGAGTGAAATGAACTGCATCGCATTCCATGAGTGCATCGGTATAATTCTCAAAACGATCATCAAAAAGGGGAAGACGGGCAGATGACGAGCACCTATTCAGCAGCGTAAGGATAAGCTTTTCTGTATCCTCTTCTTCATTGGCTTGTTGACGAATATCGTCAAGGATGTGGAGCAGGTCATCGGCGATATTCTGATTGGAAGAACAATCCAATGCATATTCATCTTTGGTCAGAAGATCAAAATATTTCTCAAGGTGCCCAAGCGCATTCGCATACACTGTTCTGCTGATATGCATAATCATGTTGAGCGCAGGAAGTCTATTGCAGACGCTATATGAACCATCCTGATTGTTATCTGATTGGCTTATGGTGTCCAACGCGGTTTCAAGATTACCTCTTGAAAATACGTATAGGTTCTGTTCCACGCAGGGGTATCGCAATCCAGAACTTGAATCCTTATAACCCAGCTTGGAGAGGGAGTCTATTCTGACTTTCCCATCGTTGAGAATCTGGACTATAGGTTCAACGAGTGCCGGAGCGATATTGGAATCCCTGAAGATTGAGATGCTTCGCCAATGGTTCTGAAGAAAATCAGCCAGGTTACCGTCTACGGTGTATTGGATTTCTCTTGATAGATGATGGAACGCCACATCAAAATGCTGGCAAAGCATGTCAGTGCCTGTTGTTCCTCGTTGAGCTAGGAAGCTAAGTAACTTTTGGCTGCGGCTTGCCATCTTGTCGAGCAATGAGTTAGCTTTATCGTCAAGACGGTCCAGATATGCTGAAACGAATTCAGAGGTCTCGTTGTCCAATGGGGATAGCATCTCGATGATTTGATTAGTATCCTGGACTACTTCAGAATCTTTATTCTGCGACAGCATGTAATGCAGCAGATCAATGTTCAGTATTCTCCGCTGGCTGAAAATCGTTTTGTCTCGATTTTTGATTCGACGGAGGACGTCTTCGGAGTCCTCATCGTCAAGTTTGAATTGATAGTCAGGATTGTTGCCATCGATATGATGGAGAATAAAGTTCAGCGCGTTCCGGGTGATAACGTCCGAATTCCTGCGCACTTTCGGTTTTGTTCTTCGTTGAGATGTTGA